>Ga0247608_10000140_pt1 | contig 139238 bp, 115 predicted proteins | sample 176DNAGHGlowgp2_FD_193490 | JGI IMG/M metagenome (GOLD analysis project Ga0247608, IMG submission 193490) | Sheep rumen microbial communities from Palmerston North, Manawatu-Wanganui, New Zealand - 1766 DNA GHGlow gp2 | ecosystem: Host-associated > Mammals > Digestive system > Stomach > Rumen...
GATAGGATGGGACTGTTAGGGGGTCCCAACGGTCTTTTTAAACGCAAAAAACGACCGAAACCCATCCTGGCATAAAAAATAACGCGATTTTGGAGACATTCCAAAATCGCGTTTGTCTTCAGTCTGAGAGGACTCTTTAGGGAGTCCTCTTTCTTCGTCGCTTTTACCTATTGACACAGTAGGTAAAAGGGTGTATTATCATCTCAGGGGACGGACGGTCCGCCTCCCATTTGTCATTAACATAAGGAGTGTTTTTATGATATATGCAGACAATGCGGCAACAACGCGAATCAGCGATGCCGCCCTGAGCACCTTCATTACGCTGTCCCGGGACACTTACGGCAATGCCTCAAGCCTTTATACGGTCGGGCAGCGGGCCAAAGAGGCGCTAGAGCAGGCGCGCGCGGACATCGCTTCCGCGATTCATGCCGAGCCGCGTGAGATTCTGTTCACGTCAGGCGGAAGCGAGGCAGACAACCAGGCAATCCGTTCTGCTGCCGCTCTCGGTCTTTCGAAAGGAAAGAAACACATCATCTCGAGTGCGTTTGAGCACCATGCCGTGCTGCACACGCTTAACAAACTCGAAAAGGAAGGCTTTTCGGTTACGCTGCTTCCGGTTCACGAGGACGGACTCGTTCGTCCCGGGGAGTTGGAGGACGCCATCCGGGAGGACACCTGCCTCGTTACGATTATGTATGCGAACAACGAAATCGGAACCATTCAGCCGATTCGCGAACTCGGCGCCGTCTGCCGGAAGCACGGCGTCATATTCCATACCGATGCGGTTCAGGCAATCGGGCACATCCCGGTTGACGTAGAGGCGGATAACATCGACATGCTCTCCGCTTCCGCACACAAATTCCACGGCCCGAAGGGTGTCGGCTTCCTGTACGCGAAGAAGGGCATCCGGCTTACGAATCTGATTGAAGGCGGCGCGCAGGAGCGCGGCAAGCGTGCCGGCACGGAGAACACCCCCGGCATTGCCGCCATGGCAACCGCCCTCAAGGAAGCAATCGCAAGCCTTTCCGAGCGCGCGGAATATGTCGCTGCAAGGCGTGACCGCCTGATTGCCGGTCTTTCCGCAATCCCGCACTCGGCACTGAACGGCGATGCAACGAAACGGCTCCCGTCCAACGTGAACTTCTGCTTTGAGGGCATTGAGGGTGAATCGCTTCTTTTGCTGCTTGACGACCGCGGCATCATGGCTTCGTCGGGAAGCGCCTGCACCTCGGGCTCGCTTGATCCGAGCCACGTGCTTCTTGCCATCGGCCGCGTGCACGATGTGGCGCACGGCTCGCTCCGCTTAAGCCTCGGTGATGACATTACCGACGACGAGGTGGATTACATCATCAAAAATGTCAGCGAAGTGGTAACCTACCTGCGCGGCTTCTCCCCAATCTGGAGAGACCTGACGGCAGGAAAGAAACCGTTCATTCTGTAAGAAAGAGGAAGGAGAATTCATATGGCTCTTTATAGTGAAAAAGTAATGGATCATTTTCGTAACCCGAGAAATGTCGGCGTAATCGAGGATGCCGACGGTGTCGGCGAAGTGGGAAATGCCAAGTGCGGCGACATCATGAAGATGTATCTGAAGATTGAGAATGACATCATCGAGGATGTCAAATTCGAAACCTTCGGCTGCGGAAGCGCTATCGCTTCGAGCTCGATGGCAACCGAAATGATTAAAGGAAAGCCCGTTGCCGAAGCCATGAAGCTGACCAACAAGGCTGTTGCGGAGGCTCTTGACGGACTGCCGGATTATAAGATGCACTGTTCCGTCCTTGCGGAGGAGGCCATCAAATCCGCTCTTGAGGACTACGAAAAGAAGCGCGCCGAAAAGACCGACGCGCAGTAAAGACGAAAACAGAATGGGCTGACGGCCGGTGAAACACCGGGGCGTCAGCCCTCTTTTTTATGCTATGGCATTTTCCTTAGAAGAATAATCCCCATCCGCAGCTTCTGCCCATCCAGCCCATGTGAGCGGGATAACGATAGCAGTTGGAGAAAGCATTCCAAGCATTCTGAACCATTCCGAACAGATGGTTCATGCTGTTCCATCCCCAGTTCCAACCGAAACCGAAGGTCGGCCAGGTCGGGTTGCAAATCGGTGCGGTTGCCTTTTCCTTGAAGAAGGCAAATACCTGAACGCCGTTGTCGGGCATTACGAAGGTATACGTTCCGTCAGCATTCTTCGTAACCGTTACATAAGAACCGTCAATGGCTTCAACAGAACCGTCTTCCAGCTCACGGCAGTTCATAACTTCAACTCTGTCAAGCTCGTAACCCTGATCGGCTACGGCGCGGAAGGAAACCACTTCGCCCTCGGTTGCGAACCACTGATCGTCGTTCACGAACTCAAGGTTACCGCCCTCCTGCGGGCATCTGCCGATGAAGTTACCGATCTCTGCTTCCGTAAACACAGCAGAAATGATGACCGGATTGGCGGGCATGATGAAGGAGTACGTTCCGTCCTCATTCAGCGTAACCTCTGTAAAAGAGCCTTCAACGGGTTCAATGATGCCTTCGGCCGTCTCAACACAATTCAAAACGTCAACTCTGTCAAGTGCGTAACCCTCGTAAGTGTTGATGCGGAAGATAACCTCTGCTCCCTCGACAGCAAACCAGTCAATATCGTTCACGAACTCAAAGTCGCCGAACTGAACGCTGTTGCCGACAAAGTAACCGTCGGGCAAAACAACTGTCTCATCAAAGAATTCAACATAAAGATAAACCGGATTATCAGGCATGATAAAGGAATAGGTTCCGTCACCATAATCGATATATTCCAATTCTGAATCTTCAAGCGGGCTGATGTAACCCTCTTCGTCCTCATAGCCGTTGAAAACCCGGATGATGCCAAGCGAAAAACCTTCTTCAACGGAAAAGCGGAAGAAAACCTCTTCTCCTGCTTCAGCATACTCTTGAGTATCATCAACAAATTCCAACGTTCCGCCGTTCGTCCAGCTTCTGCAGATAAAGTGACCTTTTTCACCCTCCCAGATGTGCTCCTGACCGTCACTGAAATCAACAAAAATCTGAACCGGATTGCCGGGCATGATAAAGGAGTAGGTTCCGTCCTCATGTGCGGTAAATTCCACGAAAGAATTCTCAATCGGTTCTACAGAGCCGTCCTCCAGCTCACGGCTGTTCTCGACTACTATTTCGTTGATCGTAACATCATCCTCGGTAGTAATGTAGAAGAAGACTTCCTCGCCTTCCTCGTAATACATGGTATCCTTGAGGAATTCAATCGATCCGCGTGAATCGCAAACTCTTCCGGCGAAGTAGCCCTCGGGATCATCCCAGTTGTGCTCCTGACCGTTGCTGAATTCAACATAAACCTGAACGGGGTTACCGGGCATGATAAAGGAGTATGTTCCGTCACCATGATCGGTAAATGCCAACTCAGAATCGTCAAACGCATAAACGGCGCCGTCATCTCCTACATATCCGTTGGAAACCTTGATAAGACTGCAGACATAACCTTCCTCAGGGGTGGCATAGAAGAAAACTTCTTCGCCTTCTGCCGCACGTTGTTCATCGCCCCCGGCAATGATTCCGAGATCTCCGCCGTATGTCCACCATCCTCCTACGAAGTACCTTTCCGCTTCAACCGGATCGGTCGTTTCATCCGTCTCACCGGATTCAACAGTGTCAAGCGTTTCGATCTGCTCCGGCGGTACGTCCGGAGCTTCTTCCGCTTTCGCGAAAGATGCCGTGCCGAAGGCCAAAAATACGGCCAACAGCAGTGTTAAAAAGTGTGTTTTCATAGTTCTTCCCTCCATACAAGTTGTGCGCCCCAGCGCCAATATAGTAAATGTGATTTTACACGACATGTCAAGTTTTGTCAAGTAGTATTTACCTTCTTTTTTACTTTTTTCGCACGCGACCTTCCTTTTTCGGAAATGAAAAAGGTCTGTCATACCGCCTTTCGGTATGACAGACCCATTATTATTGTGGACCTGGTGGGATTCGAACCCATGACCTCTGCGTTGCGAACGCAGCGCTCTCCCAACTGAGCTACAAGCCCTCATGACGGTTCAGCCGTCTGCAAGAGGGATTATATCTCATTTATCGGAAAAGGTCAACCATCACTTAACCGTCATGTCAATGTCGCCGGTCGAGGTCGTAATCTCGCATGTCTCCGAAGCGGAATCGGAGGGAACCGCTACCGATCCGGTCGAAGTTTTCGTCTGGAATGATTTCGGGCTCAGAACTGTTCCGTTCACGTCACCGGTTGCAGTTTTAATCTTTATGGCGGGACCGTCGATGCCATCTATCTTCACATCCCCGGTTGAGGTAGTAATGCTTATGGTTTCGTCTGCAGTGACCGAATCAAGCTTCACATCGCCGGTCGCGGTCTTAACCGTGACATATCTTGCATAGGTTCCGGTAAGATTAATGTCTCCGGTACTTGTTTCAATCTTAACCGATTCGCAGTTACCCAGGCTTCCGTTAAAATCCCCCGTGCTTCCAATCAGTTCAACCTCACGAAAGCGAACGTCCGCGGGGATTCTGATGTCACCGGTCGAACTCCTGACGGCAAGCTTTTCGTATTCCGCATCCGGAAGATACAGCGTTACCTTCGGCTCCTCGAAGTTCAGCATGAAGAAACGAAACCATTTCCGCTTTTCATGGGACTTGATTTCCAGGACATTGCCGTTTACTTCCACCTCAAAAGTGTATTCGTCATTTTCCCTGCATACCGCCTTGCAGGTGCCGTCCTCGGAACGGCGCAATTCGACATCGGATGTCGATACCTCAATGGAAATCCGGGTAAATGTGCCCGTTTCCTCATAGTTTTTCGTAGTATAAGGGTCTCCCGAGAACTTCTTCAGGTCAAACCCACTGATCATCAATGCGCAGGCAATGGTCCCGAGGCCTCCTATGAGAAGCGTGATTGCCGCGCCGAGCCAAAATCTTTTCATGACCGTCTTTCCTTTCTGCGAAACAGCTTAAAGAAGCCGCCTGCCATCTTTCTGATTGCCGTAATTAACCCCCTCGTGACTGCGCCCCCGCACAAAAACAGCAGAATCGCCAGGCCCGCGCACACCATGCCGCATCCGATCCACGCGATTCCGAGCGGCACTCTGCCGATGATGAAGGATCCGACAGCGCACGGAATGCAGGCAATCGTAGAAGCCGCCAGGCTTATCGCCACTGCCCAGAACGAAATTACGACAGCAAACAGGGAGACGATTAAGGCAAATACGATCGCGAACGCCGCAATCAGAAGTGAGCCCCAGATCGGGAAGCCGAGCAGCAGAAACGCTGTTTTGAGACCGTTCAGAGATTTCTCCGGTTTTACGTCCTCCACAGGGTAATCAAGCGGCTGAAACGCTGCATAATCCGGCATCGGAACCGGCTCCGGCAGGGGTTCCCCGGGAATCGTGCTCATAATCTGGGCTGCGATTTCATCAACTGAACCGATTGCCGCGACGGCATCCTCTTCCGAAAGCCCCTCTTCCATCCGGTCGTTAATCATCTCATTATAGAAGGACAGCCGTTCTTCTATCTCTTCCTGCGGCATGCCGTATAAACGTTCTTTAAGGTCCGCAAGGAATGTTATTTTCAACATGACTTTCATCCTCCTTGGTTACAAATCGGTAGATGGACAGCATCTCCGCCCAATCACTCTTAAACTCCTCAATACGCTTTCGCCCCGCCGGGGTGATGTGATAGTATTTTCGCAGCCGCCCTTCGTGTTCCGCCGTCCTGACGGAAAGCATGTCGCCCGTCTCCAACCGCTTCAGTATGGTATAAAGGGTGGATTCCGAAAGCTCGATGTACGGCTTCATGTCTTTGATGATTTTATACCCGTATGAATCCTCATCGGCTATGGCAGCCAACACACACACCTCGAGCAGTCCGCGCTTCAGCTGAATGTCCATCCCGATACCTCCTTTCACGTTATACCTCTCTTTGCGTAATACATCGTATCGCGAGGTATAGTATTTGTCAAGAGGAAAATATGACATTTTTCAAAAAGGCGATCCGGATGCTTCCGGACCGCCTCTTCGATGTCTCATATAAGATTTTACCAGTTTCCGCCCTTTGCCTGCGTCAGGGTGATGCCGTTGTCGCCGAGCGGGATTGCATGGTCGAGACCGACGAATTTGCCGTTCTCCTGCCACAGAACCTGCTTGACGAATTCATACTTCTTCGCATCCCACGTCGTGAAATCGTCAAGGAGAAGTCCGCCTGTGTCACCCGAGTTTGCGTTGAGGCACCAGAAGGTGTGATTCAGGTGATAGCGGCCGATCAGCTCGCGCATGTACGTCATCCAGGTCAGGTTCGGCTCCGTCATGAAGCCGCCCCACTCACCGATCAGAAGCGGCGCGGTGTTGTCCTCGTAGATATAGAACCAGTTGTCCTTCCAGCAGTCTGCCATCAGGCTGTCGTAGGTATAGGTCTTGTTGAACCAGGGCTGCTTGTAAACCGTAGGGCCGTAGTCATGCGGCGAGTAAACAAGCTTATTCTGGTATTGGCCGAGGTTCACCGGATACTTCTTCACGCCGCGAAGGTTTCCGCCCCACCAGTTGAAGTCGTAATCCTTCTCGTTCGTGGATGAGAAATCCATGCCGGCTTCGGTCTTCGGGAAGATTTCCGTGCCCTCTACCAGAATCAGCAGGTTCGGGTTCTTGGCAAGCACTCTTGCCGCAGCCTTCTCGGCCGTGTATTTCCAGTTATTCTTCGCCTTCGAATCGTTCCAGATGGCGGCACCGTCGCCCTCGTAGGGCTTGCCGTGCGGCTCGTTCTTCAGATCGATTCCGATGATGGTATCGTTGTTCTTATAGCGGTCCGCCAGCCATTCAAGCGCCGTATAGAAGTCCTCCTCGGTGATGCGCGCCGTATACCACAGGTTCACGTTGTGACCGGAGGCATTGGTCTCCGCGCTGTGAATGTCCGGAATGACCTTAAGCCCTGACGCCTCGGCAAGCTTTAAGAAGTAGTCCCAGATTTCCAGACTGTTCATGCTGTTAAGCGCCGAATTGTAGGCATTGTTGTAGTTTGCTCTCGGGTACTGTCCGCCCTTCCACTGCAGAAGCAGTTCCGCCGAAATCGGCACTCGGATCAGATTGAAGCCGTGATCCGCAATGGCTTTGACTGTCGGCTCAAGCTTGCTGGTCCAAAGGCCATCGAACGTATTCGTTCCGGTGTTGTAGCCGAACCAGTTCACGCCGGTCAGCCACACCTGCTTGCCGTTCTTATCAAGAATGCGTCTGCCGTCGGTGTGCAGCCAGTCATCTCCCTGCACGGCCTTGTCGGACCGCTTCAGAAGCGCCTCGACATCCACGGTCTGTCCGCCGTTTCCGCCCTGGTTGTTCTGATTGTTCTGGTTGTTGATCTGGTTCTGGTTCACCTTTCCGGCACGTACGGTACACGCAACGCCGTTCAGCGTCGCCGCCGTAATCTTCAGTCCGCCGGTCGTCCCGAGGTTGCAGCCGCAGTTCACGGCACCGCCTGCGGGGATATTGGCGTTATAGCCCGCATCCTTCACGGTCATATTATTGCCTGCGATGGAAAATGTGCCGTTCCACCCGCTGACCCGGTCAAGCCCTTCAATGGTCAGAACGAGTGTCCAGCCCTTCACTTCCTGCTTCGAGCCGTTTCGGATGGCAAATTCGACGCCGTACATGTTGACATTGCCGTCCGCCCAGGTATTGCCCGATTCATACTCAAGAAGGATTCCCTCAACGGGCTCCGGACTCGGTGTCGGCGTCGGGGTGTCCTTCGGTTCGTCGGTAGGCGTCGGCTCCTCCGTCGGTGTCGGTGCCTCAGTCGGCGCTTCAGTCGGCTTGTCCGTCGGCGAAAGCTCAGGCGAGACGACAATCGGATCGATTTCGATCACATTTTTCGTCGGCTCGGGCGTCGTTGACTTCTTCCCGCTGTCGCTGTCTTTGCCGCTCAGTGCCGCAATCAGCGAAATCACAAGCACTACAATCAGAGCGCTCAGCACACCGATCGTAATCAGGACCCCTCTTGAAAACCCGAAGGGGTTCTTCTTTTCTTCCATTCTTTCTATCCTCCTTAATTAATGCGGCCGGGCCGCAAATACGCTCTTATTCATCCCGCTGCCGGGAGTTTTCGTAATATGCCTCAAGGTGAGGTCTCGCGGCAACATAGTACCGCTCAAGCGACGGGTCAAACTGGGTTCCCATGCCGCTCATGATGATGCTGTCTGCTTTGTCAAACGGCATGCTGTCCTTATAAACGCGCTTGCTGACAAGGGCGTCGTACACGTCCGCCACCGCCATAATCCTGGCTTCGATCGGAATGGCTTCCCCCTTCAGTCCCTCGGGATACCCCGAGCCGTCCCACCGCTCATGGTGGTAATGCGCCATGTTCTCGGCAACCTGCCGGAACGCTTCGTCATCCGTCCCCTCGAGAACGGAACGCACAATCCGGGCGCCTTCCTTTGCATGCGCCTTCATCTTCTCAAACTGCCACGGCTCATACCGTCCTTCGAAGCGGAGAATCTGATCGTCTACGGCAATCTTTCCGAGGTCGTGCATCGGCGCCGCCTTAATCAGGTTCTTAATCATGCCGTCGGACAGGTTCAAAACGTTATCCCTGCGGATTTCCTCAGTCAGCATCCGCATTACCTCGCTCGTACGCCTGATATGGCCTCCGGTCGAGTTGTCGCGGCTTTCCACCATCGTCGCCATGCCGAGAATGAGGCGGTTGTGCATCTCCGTAATGTGCTTTGTCTTCTCCTCGACCTGCTCGGTCAGTTCCTGATTGAAGTCGTTCAGCAGATGGATGTACTGCTGGCTCTTCGTGTCATCCGTGATGAAGAACTGATAGCCTCTTTTATGGATTCCGTCGCAGAGGTAGGTCACCTGAATCAGGTAAATCCTATCGCCCTGCTCATAGTGGAACCGGTTGTCCCTTTCGTCCTTCGTAAAGGCGTCGAGCCAGCGGTTTGCATACCCGGAAACCGGGCTCTCGGCGGGAATCGTCTTGTCAACGCGGACATCGGCAAGCTCGGGGAATACCCGAAGAGCCTCTTCGTTGCAGCCGAGGTATCTGCGCCTGAAATCGAAGGAAAGAAAGCCCGTCGTGCCATTTTCCACCAAAGAATCAATGCCGGTATCGGTAATGTCGTAAAGACATACCTGATGGATGATGATCAGATAGACAACCTGCGCGGCGGTGTAGGCAGCCGGCAGGAACTCAATCCGGTCGGTGATCATTCTGCCGACGAAAAATGACAGGAAGCTGATCATCTCCGGGATGAAAAGCAGCATGATGACGCGCTTCGAAACATCCTTTTTGCGGAAGTAACTGTAAACCATCGCCGAAACGCCGATGACAAAGTACAGGACCACCATGATGATGAAGACATCATGCAGGATTCCGTAGGACTTGTTCGTCAGCCGGCCGAGGTTGTCGCTTCGGACAAAATCGACGGAACGGTAGAACCAGTCCTTCTTTCCGATGGTCAGAACCCCGAGGTACAGGAACATATTCAGGCAGAACATTGCCGCCTTTACGAATTTCGGAATGTTGATGTGGCACAGATTCAGGATGGTCAGGGTAATCATCAGCGTGAGAAATGTACCGCCGATGTAATTCACCTTGTTGCCCGCAAGCGCTTCCCAATAGGAGCGGGATTCTGCCACAATCAGGTTGCCGAGGACGGAAATCGGCACAAGAACAAAAATCAGTGACACATGCACGTCGAAGTGCTTATGCCACGTCATGACATAGACCAGTGTCAGACAGACGCTCAACACAAGCAGCAGCCTGTAGAACATGATAATCATAAGCTTCCTCCTGAAAATGATTCCCTTCCGGGGAACCACACGCCTATCATATCACATTTTCGCATTTTTTTGTATCCCTTTGCACGAAACGGTATTCATCTTTCGGAAATTATGTTATAATGATTATGTTCAAAAAAATGCGTCATCCTTTTGCGGGATACGCGGAATAAAAGGAGGAAACAGTATGGGTTGGCTTGTAACTATCATCATCGGCGGTGTTTGCGGCTGGCTTGCCGGAATGCTTATGGATTCCAAGAAGAACAGTCTTCTGATCAACATCATTCTCGGTATTATCGGCGGTGCGCTCGGTAATCTCGTATTCGGCTTGGTCGGAATCAGCTTCCACGGCCTGATCGGTAACATCATCGGCGGCGTTATCGGCACCTGTCTTCTGATCGCCATCGGACGTCTTATCTTCAAGAAATAATTCAGGAGGTTTCCATGTACTGTACGAGAAGGATTTCGGATGATCTCATCTGGGTCGGCGGCAATGACCGCAGACTCGCCATGTTCGAAGGCGTTTATTCCGTTCCGGACGGCGTTTCTTACAATTCCTATCTGTTGCTCGATCAGATGACCGTCCTTTTCGATACTGTGGACAGGGCAGTGGACAGGGTTTTCTTTGAAAATCTCGAGCATGCCCTTGCGGGACGCAGCCTCGATTTCGTGGTTGTGTCCCACATGGAGCCCGATCACAGCGCAACGCTTAGGGAACTGCTTCTGCGTTACCCTGATGTCATCATCGTCTGCAACCAGAAAAGCCATGATATGATGAAGCGGTTCGGCTATATCGGCGACGATCGCAAGCCCTACCTTGTGAAGGAAGGGGATGTGATGCGGACCGGAAAGCACGAGTTCACATTTGTCATGGCACCGATGGTACACTGGCCGGAGGTTATGATGACCTTCGACAAGACCACCGGAACGCTTTTCACGGCGGACGCGTTCGGCTGCTTTGGCGCGCTGAACGGCAATCTGTTCGCCGATGAAGTCGATTTCTTCCGCGATTATCTGGACGAAGCCCGTCGCTATTATACGAACATCGTCGGCAAATACGGTGCACAGGTGCAAGCCGTTTTGAAGAAGGCCTCCGCACTGGACATTAAGATGCTTTGCCCTCTGCACGGTTTCGTTTGGAGGAAGAACCTTTCCGAATACATCGAATACTATGACCGCTGGAGCCGCTACATTCCCGAGAAGGAAGGCGTCCTCGTTGCGTATGCTTCGGTATACGGCAACACCGAGAACGCGGCGGAGATCCTGGCTGTCAACCTTCGAGAGCGCGGCGTCAGCGTCGACATGATGGACGTTTCCGTCAAGCCCGCCTCCGAACTTGTCAGCGCGGCATTCCGATACAGCCATCTCGTATTCGCTTCGACGACTTACAATGCGGAGATTTTCGTCCGCATGGAGGAAGCGCTTCGGGATCTGATCGCGCACAACTTCCAAAACCGCACCATCGCCCTGATTGAGAACGGTTCCTGGGCAGCCCAGAGCGGCCGGAAGATGCGTGCCCTTTTTGAAAACTGCAAGAACATTTCTTTCGTGGAGCCTCTTGTTTCCCTGCAGAGCAGCGTGTCCGAAGACCGGCGCGCAGAGCTTGGCACTCTCGCGGAGGCCATTGTAACCACGATGCCCGGCCTTGCTTCCGCTGAGGACGCGGCGCCGTTCGTTCCCGGAACGGAGGATCCGAAGGCTCTTTACTCCCTGTCTTACGGCCTTTTCGTTGTTACCGCAAAGGAAGGCGCCAAAGACAACGGCTGCATCACGAACACGGCCATGCAGGTTGCTTCCGGGCCGAACCGTCTTTCCATTGCAGTCAACAAGAACAACTACACGCATGACATGATCGTGCGAACCGGTCAGTTCAATGTTTCGGTCCTGACGGAATCCGCTTCGTTTGAGCTTTTCAAGCGGTTCGGGTTTGCCAGCGGCCGTGACACTGACAAATACGACGGCTACACGGCATTCAAGCGCTCCGCGAACGGCCTGACGGTCATCACGGAAACGACCAATGCCTTCTTCAGCTGCAAGGTTACGCAGATTATCGACTGCGGTTCCCACAGCCTGTTCGTGGCGGACATCACCGAGAGCGAGGTGCTCTCCTCCGATCCTTCCGTCACCTACGCATATTACTTCGCCCACATCAAGCCGAAGCCGGCTCTGTCGGATCCCGGCGAGAAGAAGACCAAATGGGTCTGCCGGATTTGCGGCTACGAGTACGAAGGCGAAGAGCTTCCCGACGATTTCCTCTGCCCGCTCTGTAAGCACGGCAAGGACGATTTCGAAAAGGTCGTCGGATAAGTTTTTCAAGTTAACAAAAGGGATTGCCCGAAAAGCAATCCCTTTTTTGTTTGGTTGATGAAACTTTTTTCTGCCCGCCGCCTTCTTACTCCGCGGCTTCGGCTTTCTTCTTTTTGTACGCAAAGGCATACAGCAAAGCCGCCAGCGAATATCCGCAATAGTTTCCGAGCGTCCAGACGGATGCAGAAGAAGCTTGGCCGATTCCGCCGATGGCGAGCCCGGCGCAGACGGTTGCCCCGGTTCCGAGAATCAGCCCGATCCACAGTACCCACCGGATATCCTTCCATACATAGAGGATAAAGCAGGCCAGAATCAGCAGTGAGGCAAATACCAGAAGAACCGCGCCGTCTACGGCAAGATTAATCTTATCAAGGACATGCCCCGAATGTATCTCTTTCCAGGCACTCTTATAGCGGTATGTCAGCACGAGAATCGAGATGCCGATGAATGAGGAAATAATCGGAAAGAAAAGGGTATGCTTGGCATTTCTCACAATCAGAAGCACGATATAGGCGAGCATCGCACAGACGGTCAGTAAAAACGTGGCACGGACAATATGAATGCCGTAAGCCGGATCAAGCCCGTCGGGTGCTTCCGCCGCCGACATATTCCGGCAGAAGAAGAAAAATACGACCAGGTTGATCAGAAGCCCGATTCCGGTGATGACCGCCGCCGTAATCTTCATCCCTGCTCCGGTATGCGCTTTCGGTGTCGCGGGCATCGGATAATACCCATACGGCACTGCGCCGGGCATCTGCATATTGACCGGCTGTGTACCCGGAGCAAACTGCATATTGGCCGGTTGCGTTCCCGGCATGGCGGCTGCTGTCTGTACGCCCTGTTCGGGCGCCGTTCTCACATCCGGTGCGGGCGTTGCCGTTCCGTTTTGATAATGCATAAGCGCAATCTGCGGGTACATATCCGCAAGCCTTACGACCTCCGGACCGCTTGTCTGATTGCGCGTCTCACGTCTTTTATTGGCAATTGCGTCTGCGCCGCCGTTGATGAGCCGGTTTATGAGGAACCGGAGCAGATATCCCAAAAACACAAGCGCGACAACAATCAGAATAATCCATACTGCAGGATCCATACTGTTTCCTCCCTTTTCCGGCTACCGGCTCTGAATCGAGATGCCCGTAAATGCAGCGGAAGTATATTGCTGGCAGACATGGTACAAATTGTCATACGTATTCAGGAAAATGGCATACTCTCCCGTGCCGCTTCCGACCGTGCAGTCCCAGTCATATTCGATAATCCGGTCTTCCTCCGCGCGGTACCAATACGTCCGGTATTCCCCGAAAACCTTCTTTGCGGCAACCAAGAGCGATTCCGGAATCGCGTTACTGCTGATTTCGTGCTCCTCACGTACCGCAACAAGACGGTTGCTTTCAAAATAAAACGTATACTTAATGCCGTCAGAATAAATGTAATCGAGATACGTTAACGGCACCGACGACCATTCCCAGCCCTGGGTAGCCGGGAGCTTTCCGTTAAAGTACCGGTTCAGGTCGGAATAAGTCATGCCGAAGATATCAGCCTCAATAAGCAGGATGCCGTTCTCCCTGCGGAACGTGTTCCCGTTGTCCATCTTCGGTGAAGGTTTCCCGGCAGGCGTAATTTCTTTCGGCGTCGGCGTTGCCGGATCGGTGACGTCCGCGTTCGGTGTCGGTGTTGCCGGATCGCTGTCAGCCGGGGTCGGCGTCACATTTGCCGATGCATTGCGTTCCTTCCGCTCCGTTTCGAGTTCTGTCCAGGATTCTCCGAACGGGTCGGTCACATAAAACAGAACGGCCACGGAAGCAATCAGGCTCAGCACAATCTCCGCAATCAGAATCTTTTTGTTCAAGGTTTCATCCTCCGCGTCAACTGTTAAAAGAACGAGGTTTTCGTCTTCCAGTCGGTCATGTAGACCCGCTGTGCAACCGCATTGAAATCAAGCGTCAGAAACGCTTTTTCAACGGCAGTCAGCGCGACATTGATGCCGGTCCGCGCCGAAATCACAGCCGTGCCGCCCTTCACCTTCACGCGGTTCACGGCGAAACGGTAGAAGCATACGCCCTCACCAAGCGAAGGATCCCCGGGAAGCGCCGTCAGCGTTGCCGTGAAACGGTCCATCGCATCGCGAAACACAAGCCGGTCGGCAGAATTCCTGATGACCGTAATCGCCTGCTGCGCAAGCGTTCTTCCGTCGATTACGTTCAACAAAACCTCAAGGTTCGGCACCGTCGTCCGAAACGTATGCATCTGCGTGTAAAAATCCGCGGGTCGGCCCCGGTACGCCGCACCGCTTTCGTACAGTTTATTGTTCTTCTTCGCCACCAAAAGGCCTACAATCACCCCGACGGCAACCACAACCGCTATTACAAGGAACGGTCCCATATATAACCTCCGTCTCTTCAGACTTTCTTCAAATAAAGCTCGACGACAAATCCGTTGTCGTTGTAAATCTCGGCTCCGCCGCCCTGCTTCTCCATATACGAGCGGACAAGGTAAAGCCCGAGCCCGAAGCCGGTCTTTCCTTTTGCGGCGCTTCCGCGGTAGTATTTCTGCATCAGAAGCGGAAGCTCCTCCTCCGAAACGCCCGGTCCTTCATCCGCAATCCGGATTCTGACAAATGCCATCTCATCCGCATCTGCGGACTTCATCATGACCTCGTCAAACCGCACATGAATGTCGGTTCCGGCGTACTTGTGCGAGTTGCCGACAACGTTGTCGATGACCTGTTCCATCCTGAGCCGGTCCATGTAAATGAGGCAGGACGGGATGGCATTTTCCAATATGATGTTTCCGTAGTTCTTAAGGTTCCGGAAGTAATCCTCAATTAAAGACGTGCTCTCTTCGCGCGGGGTAACCTCCACGCGGTCAAGCTCCTCAAGCGTCGTCTGGAACACGTTGTCCATCAGCTGGCGGATCGTTTCGGTTTTTGCCGTGATGGTCTGCACCTTCTCGGCGATGTCGTCCGCATCCGTCGTCCCGCGGCTGGCCTTCAGTGCAAGCACCTCGCAGGTGGCCTGAATTGTTGCGACGGGCGTCTTGATATCGTGCGCAAGCTCGGCGACTAATTCCTTCTTCGCCTTCTCGGCTTCCGCCTCGCGTTCTCTTGAGGCGTGCAGCTCTTCACGCATGATGTCGAAGGCCTCCGTCAGGCTTCCGAACGGATTGTGCTTCCGGATCGGAAGCGGCACGTCGAAGTTTCCTTTGGCAATCTCACCTGCATATGCACGAAGCTCTCTCGTCGGTTTCAGAAGGAAGTAATCCGTTACGAAAAGGAACAGCAGTCCCGCCGCAAACAGCACGGACCACAGCACATAAAACGTTCGGCGAAGGCTTTTCTGCTGCCCTTCAAAAACGCCGCTCACATCGTCCCATCCGATTTTGCCGACGGTCTCGCCGTCCGGCGAAAAATCCATGACAAGCGCATACCCGGCATAGAGCGCATTCAGCTCCGTCGCGTCCGAAATGCCGTTTAGCAGCAGTCTGCACGAATGCTTCTGCTCAATCTCGGCAATCGGCTTACCGGCGAGGTAGTCCTCATAGACGCGATACAGCCGATCGTTGTATGAGACCATGTCGCGCTTTGTGTCAACCTTCCTGCCGACAGAGAACCGGATTGCCGCAAACGCCGCAAGCATCACAACGAAATAGATGATATAGATTCTGAATCGGTATTTCATTCCGTCATCCCTATCCGGCTGTTAAGCCCGTTTCTATACGCCGGTTTCCAGAATATATCCGGTGCCCCAGACTGTCTTGATCAGCTTCGGCTCGTTCGGGTCGTCCTCGAGCTTCTCCCGAAGCTTTCTGATATGTACGTTAAGCGTTCCGTCCGTGTAAAATGTGTCACCCCACACCTCGTCAAACAGTTGCTCCTTCTTTACAATCGTGCCGCGATGTTCGTACAGGCAGTTGAGGAGGGCGAATTCCTTCGCCTTTAACGGAATCTGCTCTCCGTTTCTTACGGCCGACATCGTGGCCGGATCGAGCGTGAGCGAAACCATACCCTGCTCCGCCGTCTGCGAACTCTCCCCGCTGCCCTTCGTCTTTGAAAGCGCTTCCCGAAGGGCCGACGCGCGCTTTAAATTGACCTTCACCTTGGCAAGAAGCACCGACATGCTGTAGGGCTTTTTGATGTAATCGTCCCCGCCTAACGTGAGCGCCGCAAGCACATCGTCGTCGCTCTGCCGCGCGCTGATGAACAGAATCGGGAGATCGTACTCCTCACGAAGCTTCTTACAAACCTGAAAGCCCGAGCCGTCTCCCAGGTTGATGTCTAAAAGGACAAGCTCGACCGTATTCTTTTTGAAAAAGTCAAAGCACTCCGTCGCACTGTAAACACATGCCGCCGTCACATCGAACATCGTCAGATATTCCGCCGTCATCTTCGCAAGCTCGGTTTCGTCGTCAACTATCAAGACCTGGTATCGCATGTTCCGCCTTTCTTTCGGTTTGTCCGTTTTGACTTCCGTATTATCTTTCATTGTACCACAGTCGCCGGAAATCCGCCACAAAAAACGAAGTCCCGATACAACCGAAAAGAACCGCCGGCCTGACCGACGGTTCTTTCTTTTATTCTTCCGTAATCATTTCCACAGGATTGCAGCGTCTTACCCGAAGACCCATGAGAGCGGCCGTGGCGGCTGCCATCAAAATGATGCTCACCATGCTCAGAAGTTTGAAGAAGACGGAGGCCCCGAACTTTACCTTCTTCATGCCGAACAGGCTGAAGATCACGCGGCACAGGGCGCTTCCGGCCGGACCGGCAAGAACGATGCCGAGCAGCGTTCCGAGAATCACGGCAGGAAGGTTGGAAAGCATGATCTGGACAACCTGCTGACCGCTCGTCATGCCGAGGGCCTTGTCGATTCCCATGGCCCTCCATTCACGCGTAATCTTGCCGCGCACAATCAAGGCGATGGTAAATGCCACGATGAAAATCGTGATCAGCGAAACCACCGCGCAGACGGCCTTCATGGCGACCGAGACCGTTCCGATCGTAACCTTCATATACTTCTCGCTGTTGACGATGACGTAATCGTTGCAGTCATGGGCTGCACAGACGGCTTTCACGCCGTCTTCCATATCGGAGAAGCCGTAACCCTCTTCAGCGGTTATGATATACGTCACCTTTTCCACAGACCCGAGCACCTTCATGGCTCCCGGGATTGTAAGGTTTGCAGTTCTTCCCATCCGTTCCATCCGCTGGTCAAAGCCCGTCACGATATAATCCGCGGACCGTTTTCCGAGCGACACCGTCACGACGTCTCCGACATCGCAGCCGAGCTCCTCGGCCAGTGCCTGCGTTAAAAGGATCTCGTTGTCGTGCTTCTGCACGCGGCCCTTCAGCATCATCAGATTGAGACGCTTATCGGTATCCTCGTCGGCAAATGTGTACGCGGAATACTCTTTGTCTCCGAACCGGATAACCGGCTCAAATGACACATACATCAGGCTGTTTCTGACGCCCTTCATATTCCGGAGATCCTCTTCGCATGACGTGTCGGCGTTCATCACCTGGAGTGTTCCGATTTCAAACGCGAACATCTCGCCCATCGCGTTTTTGTTCATGCCGAACGACTCGTAAAGCGCGAAACCGCATGTCATCGCGATGGAAAGAATCGCCGAGACGGCAACCAGCAGAATGCTTCTTCTCTTTTCGCCGAGCGTGCTCTTAAGCGACATCGCAACCGGAAGTGGCAGCACCGATTTGTCAAGCGGCACGTGGTTTTTCTTGTAGTTATGCGTATTGATTCCGCCGCGAAGCGCATCGAGAACCGTAATCTTCTTATAGCGGCCGCCGAGAAGCCATGCAATCAGAAGCGTGGTAAGCGATAGTCCGTAAAGCGTTCCGATTGCGGCGCCGATATTGACCGGCTGGTTCCACGAGATGCCGAGGATGCTGCTCACAAGATTTCCGAACGGCTTCCGCGTTAACAGTCCCGCGAAAACTCCAATCTTGCTTCCGACATAGGCAACCGCGACAATCTGCACGCACAGCGCTGCGCGAAGCGTTCCCGTCGTATAACCGGCCGCTTCCAAAATGCCGGTATTCTTCATGTTGCGGATGATGAAGTCCCGCACACCGTATGCAATGATGACAAATGCGATGACCAGAATGATGACTGCGAACAGAAGCACAACAGCCATCACAACCTGCGGAAGAAACTGTCCGCCGCCGCGCATCATCTGCCAGTTGACTGCCGTAAAGTTGTTATAATCCCGCTCCGGATGCTCCTCCTCGGCAGAAGCAATCAGCCGATGGTAGGCGGTCGTGACCGCCTTTTCCACATTCTCGGTCTTCAGACCGTCCTGAAGAGCTTTTTCGTCCACTTTACCGCAAAACAGCAGGCCCATTCCCGCAAGTCCCGGATGGTTCTCTGCGATCATGTCGATTCTGGCCTGCGACATATGGCAGTAATAAACCGTGACATTAACGGAGGATGCAAAGTAAGGGTTCTCGGTGTAGCCCGCGACCCGGAAGGCATATACGGTATCGTTGAACTTCAGCTCGAGCGTATCGCCGATGGCAAGCCGGCTCTTCAAAAACATCGGCACCAGAATGTCGTCCTCTTTCAGGTCCTTCGAATCGATGCCGAGATTCATGTATTTCGGGTTGACGGTGTACGGCTCTACAAAAAACTCGTACTCCTCAAACTCCTCGTCCTTCGTATTCCGGTAAGAGCAGTACAGCCTGAGGAACGGTGTCTTTTCCAGATCGACAATGTCTTTGGTTTCGGCAAACGCCTGTTCCCACGCCGCAACTTCCTCCTCGTAATCGTCCCCGAAGATAAGCACTTCCGCGCCGTTTACTTCCTTAAACCGGCTGTCCATGACCTTTCCCATGCCGAGGAGTGCCGAGCTGCACTGGAATACAAGGTAGGAGGCAAGCATCGTGAACAGAAGAAATGTAATCATATCGCCCTTCTGCTTTTTGATGTTGTTCCAGGCAATAAAGAAAAGCTTATACATCTTACCACCCCATTTCCTGAAGGAAGCTCTTGAGCTTTGTGTGACGTTCCTTTGCTTCGGCAAGCTTCGGATTGGTCTCGTCGCGGTAGTCTCCCGCATACGGTCCGAGATCGATTTCCGCCGTAATCACGCCGTCTGCGAGGTAGAGGATGCGGTTGCCGCGCTCCGCTGCCTTAATCGTATGGGTTACCATGACAATGCTCTGTCCGCGGTTGTTCAGATCCGTCAGAATGTTGAGCACATTCTCGGTGTTCTGTGAGTTCAAAGCGCCGGTCGGCTCGTCCGCATACAGAATCTCAGGCTCGTTTATGACACCGCGAACGACCGCAACTCTCTGCTGCTGTCCGCCGGAAAGTTGCGCCGGAAACTTGCGCTGGTCACGCTCCTCGATTTCAACGCTAGATAGAAGCTTCTTCGCCTTTTCCGCAAGCACCTTTCTGTCCCTGTTCTTCAAAAGGCCGCACACCATGACATTGTCAAGAGCACTCATCGAGTCGTTCAGGTAATTCTGCTGGAACACGAATCCGGCATGGTCTCTTCGGAATCTTGCAAGGGCGTCGTTTCCGTAACCCGAAATTTCCTTTTCTTCACCGCCCAGGTAGTAAGTCACCGTTCCGAGCGTCGGGCGGTCCATTCCGGAGAGTGTGTAAAGAAGTGTGCTCTTGCCGGATCCGGAGTTGCCCATGATTACCGTGAAGTCTCCTTTATAAATGCTCAGGTTCAGATTTTTCAGCACGTGCTGCTGCACGCTTTCATTGGAGAATGTCTTGCTCAGATCTTTTGCCGTCACAACAGCCTGCTTCTTCGTTGTTACCTCAATGATTTCTTCCATGTCTTTCTTTCCTCTCTTTCTCCCGCCGCGGCATCGTCCGCGCCTTTTTCTGTACTTACCATACAACACCCCCGCGGAAAAGTCTTTACGCAACTCCTGCCCGTTTCTTAAACGATTCTTAATTCGGCATATAAAGGAAACGGTTTTTATATAACAAAAGACCCGACGCGTGTCAGGTCTTTTTTATCGCTTGGTTTTCTTAATTCTCAATAACTCTTTTTAGCCGGCAGCTCCGGACCGCTTGCCCGTTCCAAGAGCCAGTCGATTGTCAGGTTGCGGCGCATGATCGCGCGCAGCTCCTGCTCCGGATACTCCTTCAGATAGGCATCGACATCCGTGTAACCGTCCGCTTCCATATATTCAGCCAGCATGAACTGATATCTCGTATCGGTAAGCTCGATTCCTTCGCGGTCGGCGACGGCGTCCAGGACAAATTCTTCCTTCACAACCAATTCGGCGGCTTCTTTCACATTTTCCCGAAAGGCATCCTCCGTTGTCCCGAAGAACGTGCTCAGATACTCCGGAAACGTCATCTCAAGCCGGTTGGCTTCCGTTTGATACTTTGCCATTGCGCGCTCGTAGCGGGTCTCCGTTTCCTTCTTCACAAGGCCGCCGAAGACACTCCGCTTAACGAGCATGTCGGTTACTTCCGTTGCCGCGCGGTCCCGGTCATTGCCGGTGTACGTCAGCGTCAAATAGTTTCCGAGACGCACAATGGACTTCTCGCTTACGATATATTCCCATATCGCAAAGGCGAGAAGTCCAATGAATGCTACCGCGAAAACTATGACGAAAACGATACCCGCCTTACTTTTGCGTTCGTTTTCTTTCTTCATGTCTCTCCCGTTACTGTCTGAGCAGCTGTACAATCACTTCTCTGCTCGGCGGCTTGGTTCCGTCCGTCGTGCAGGCGCCGCAGGAAACGGCGATGGCATACCGGATTGTATCATGGAAATGCATATTGGAATCAAGACAGTAGGCAATTGCCGCCGTCATCGCATCTCCGGCTCCGACAGGCGAGATGACATCGACCTTCTTGGCCGGTGCGTAAATCGTCTCAATACCGTCGGTAAATACGCCGCCGCTTGCGCCGAGCGATACGGAAACCATTCTGGGACCTCTGCCGAGAAGCTCTACGGCCTTCTCCTTCGTCCAGGCTACCATGGCCTCGTTGCTCGCGAACTCATCATGGTAATCGAAAAGATCTCTGAGTTCTGCAAGGTTCGGCTTAATGTACTCGGGCTGCGCTTCAAGACCGAGACGGAGCGGTTCTCCGCCCGTGTCGAGAAATACCTTACATCCGCATTGATGAAGCATTTCGGTCATGGTCTTGTAGATGTCCGTCGGAACACCTTCCGGAAGGCTGCCTGCAAGCACAAACATTGTGCCGGGCTTTGCATGCCTCTTCAGCTTGTCCATCAGAAGCTGCAGTTCCTCCTGGGAGACCTTCGGGCCGGGCTCGTCAAATTCGGTCATGCCGAAGATGGACTTCACCTTCAGGTTGCAGCGGGTTTCTCCGCCGGCAACCGTGACAAAGTCGGACATAATCATCTGCTTCTGCAAAGCCAGACGGATTGTGTCCCCGTTAGGACCGCCCAAAAAGCCGCATGCCATATTCGGCTTATTCAGGATACGAAGCGTCTGCGACACGTTAATTCCCTTGCCGCCGGCGTCCATAACCACATTCTTTAATCTGTTCACACCGCCCAGAACGAAATCATCCAGTTCGGCTGTTTTATCCACCGCGGGATTCATTGTCACCGTAATAATCATAAAACCATCTCCTCGTTACGTCTTACGACGGGAAGCAGTAAACCCACATACTGCGACTGAATCAACCGGAAAAGGCACCCTCACCTCTCCACTTTCAGAATATAATGTTACCGCTCATTTGTCAATTCTCAAAATGACCATCTAAGCGTAGTGCAATGTAATTTGGCATTTTCTCGTCAAAAAAGATGAATTTTGTCAGTTCCTCGATGGCGTCGACGATTTCGCCTTCCGCCTTGTTGAGCGCCTCCTTTAATCGGGGCATGACGGCGAGGCAAAGCTCGCTTCGGTCGGCCGTCATGATCATGCTCGGAATCTTCTCGGCGAACCCGGCAAATGCCATGACCTCACTTGCAACCTTGCGGTAAGCGCTGCTGCGGCTTCTGGCCGCACTGAAGGAGGCTTTCATGGCAATCAGGCTTTCGAGAACCTGATTCTCGGAAACGCCCAGATAAAAAGGTGCAATCAGGTGGGCAACCTCCTTATTGACGGCGATGTGCGCCGCTACGGGATAGTTTACGGGATTATACCCGTCGGCAAGCATCAGGTTGCGGTCGAGTTCCGCTTCCATCTTGCCGTGCGTCACGCCGGCCTCTTCATAAAGATCGGGCAAAATGGCATGCACCTCATAGTCCGAGAAAAGGTGGCACAGGTAGCCGTACAGATATACGAGCTGCCGGTCATCCTCGGAAGCGGCAATCACCGCTTTCGCATTTTCGAAAAACTCCGAAAAAGGAACGTGGTGAAGCTTTCTTCCGTATGCGGATACCTCCTTGCCGAATGCGGCGGGACAGTAAAACAGGATATCCGGTCCGTGCAGGCCGATTAAGTAATACGGAAGATGCTGCTTAATCAGCTTTCGTGTGTCGGGGGAAAGCTTTCGAAGCACGTTCGCCCCCGTCTTTTTATGCGTATAACAAGCAGGCATTGCTACCCCTCCTGTCTTTATTCAAACGTTCCGAGCAGCTTGTCGTAAAGCGCCTTGTGCGCCATGTCGATACGGTAGTCCAACATCAGATACGGAACACCGTACTGTTCGACTTCCGACTTCCAATATCTGTCCTTGGCTTCGTCGGTAGCGTTATCACCGAGATCCACAAGCTTCCATGCCTTCACATCGGCCTCTGTCGCGGTAACACCGAGCTCATCGCCGACTGCAAGCCAGATCAGCACGTTCTTAGCCTGCTCTTTGGCATTTTCCTTAACCTGCTTACGGTATTTCGAGTAGCTGCCATATCTCGTCGTAACATACTCATCAAAATCGAAGCTGTATCCGATCGCGTCATAATAAGCGCGATTCTGCCGCTCCTCCGCATCCGGAATGAGCTTGCGAAGGTTTCTGGTGAATTTCCAGGGATATGTCTTAACCGTCACTTTCTCGGCCAGGTACTGGGCGATCTCCGATTCCGCCTTATCTCTTGCAGCACCCTTCAGATTGTTTTCAATGGCCTTTCTGAAGCCGTCAGCCGTATGATCGTAATAGGTTCCGAGATAGGTGGATGCATATTCCTCAACCCACGCATCCGTAAGAAGTGCATCGTAGTCAACGGGCTCTTCGTCCTTCTTTTCTTCTTTCTTATCGTCGGCATCCTTATCGTCGGCATCCTTATCGGCAGACTTCTTGGCCTCGATCAGTGCCTTCATCTGCTTCTCGATTTCCTCGCCGACAGCTTCGGCGGTTACCTCTTCTGCCTTAATGTCGATGGAATTCAGATCCGGAAAATCCGAAAGACAGCTCTTTGCGTTATATCCTTTAATCTTTCCGTCCTTGGTAAGACCTTTGCTGTAATTGATTTCCGTAAGATCCTTGTGCAGGAAGTAAATACCGAAAATCAGCAACGCCGCAACCGCAATGACCAGAATCGGTCCGACCTTCTTCAGAACCGCGTTTCTTCTGGCCTTTTTCGCTCTCTCTTTGGCGGCAAGTCTGTTCTCAATGCTCATCGTATTCTCCTCCGAAATATTTCTCCGAATGATGTTTTATTATTCTATCACGAAACACCCCGAAAATAAAGGGATTTCATAAAAAATCCCGAAAAATCACACACCTTCCCCGGTAAACGGCGGGATAAAACTTTCCTTTGCCGTCTCCCCCTCCTGAATGTACGCATTCGTGATGCCCAAATCCATGGCAAATGCCACGGTTCTGTCATATTCGTACCGGGTAAGCTTCCGGTTCAGTTCCTTCTCGGGAAGCTTCTTCTTCGGCGGCGTGTACTGGTTCATGATGCTTAAGTAGATTCGGTCGCCGTAAGTTTCGTAAAGATACCGGATAATGTCCTCCGCTTCCTTTCGGTGCCCCGGAAGCACAAGATGCCTGACAATCATGCCCCGCTTCATATAGCCTTCCGCGTCAAACACCGGCGGGCCGGCCTTTTCGGCCATGAATGCGATTGCCTTTTCGGCAATTCCCGGATAATCCGGTGCCTTGGCATACCTTGCTGCCGTCTCTTTTGAGAAGAATTTGAAATCGGGAAGCCAGATGTCGACAAGGTCCGCCACTAAAGAAAGCGTTTCGGGAAGCTCGTATCCGCCCGAGTTCCAGACTATCGGAATGGCAAGCCCTCTTCGTTTTGCCTCCGAAAGCGCCCTCGCGACGCGGTCCGCATAATGCCCGGCCGTCACGAGATTGATGTTGGCGGCACCCTTTCCCTGAAGCTCGAGAAAGATTTCCGTAAGCCTCTGCTCATCAATGGCTTTCCCGGCAGAGCCGTCCGAAATCTCACGGTTCTGGCAGAAGCTGCACCGAAGCGGACACCCGGAAAAGAAAACCGTGCCGGAGCCCTTCGTTCCGCTGATACACGGCTCTTCCCACATATGAAGCGCCGCTCTTGCAACCAATATCTCTCCGGCCGTCCCGCAGACACCCTTTACACCCTGATCCCGCTTCGCGTTACACTGTCTCGGACACAGCCGGCAGCCGCCCGGTTTATCGGAAATCATAGGTAATCCGGAAGGTCTTGCCGTTTCCTTCCGCCTCCGCCACGGCACCGCACACAATCGGCATATGCGGCGGCAGATGACCGAAATCAAGCCCGTACGCAATCGGCACGCCGCACTCCTTCAGCACGCTTATGACTGCTTCCTCGTGCCCGAGTCCGAAGATGACCTGGTTCTCGTTCATCGGCCGTCCGATCAAAAAGCCCTTTACATGCTTAAACCATCCGGTATGCTTCATGGCCCAGAGCGTTCTTCTGACCGCCATCGGCGTCAGCTCGCAGTCCTCAAAGAACCACAGGATGCCGTCTTCTTTATACTTCTCGGCAAACTCCGCCACCTTATCGTATTTCGTGCCTCTCAGATTCGCGAGAATGTCAATGCAGCCGCCGAGCAGTCTTCCGCCCGCGGAAAATGTGACGCTCTTTTCTCCTTTTTCATCGAAGAACACGGGATTGAACGGATGCACCGTGTTCAGCGGGGCAAGCGGGTTATCCTCGGAAACGAGGCTGTCCTCGATGCCTTCATAGGCAGGATAGTTGGTAAAGCTGAACTTCTGCCCGCGAAGAAGCGCGTACAGATCATTAAGGCTCTCGTGAAGCGGCTCGGTTCCGAAGGACGGACCGTTCGGTCCGTAAATCGAAGCCGTATCGAAGAGCGTCGTCAGCAAAAACGTGAAGTTCGTATTGTCGGAGTACCCGGCATACCACTTCGGCTCCGCTTCGCGGATCCGGTTCCAGTCCACACAGTCGATGGTTTCGCACATCAGCTCCCCGCCGCCGCACGGCAAAAGAACCGAATTCTCGCGGCTGCAGTAAAGGTCCGTAAGTTCGCGGCCGCATTTTTCGGGGGTACTCGAGATGCCGATGCCCTCGCCTGAAAAACAGTTCGGTCCGAGCATAACCGGATGTCCCCACTTTTTAAACCGCTCAACAGCGTGCAAAAGCCTGCTTTTATAGGGTTCTATGTTGCAGCCGTAGCTCGGCGCGGCAAATCCGACCGCTCCGATTTCGGTCAGAAATTTCGGGTATCTCATGGCATTTACCTCCGAAAGGATTGTATCAGTTTCATTCTATGGGGCACGGAAAGAAAAGTCAAGAAAAGAAGAACTGCGATCCATTTCTGAATCGCAGTTTGTGTGGGGGGAGAAATTACTTCAGAGAAGTAATGAACCAACTATGTAATTGTGTACGCAGCCTGTATTTCATCTGCTCTGACATAATCATATCACACTTTTCATGTTTTGTCATTATGCCGAAAAAAGATTTTTCAATTCGAAGGACTGAAAGAAAAATGCAAAATTCCCTGTCATTTCCTTCGTACATGAGAATATTACTCTCGGAAAATCCTTTTGTCAACACCCAAAATACCGAAAACATGCAAAAAAACACGCTATATTGCCTGTTTTCGAGCCGAAACGAGCCTTTTTTGTGTTTGCCAAATGCCTTCATATCATATATAATAAACCCTAAGCGCAACACAGGTTGCCGCATATATTCTAAGGAGGCTTTTATGAAATTCGGTTATTTTGATGACGCAAAGCGCGAATACGTTATCACCTCTCCGAGAACCCCCTATCCGTGGATCAACTATCTCGGAACCCAGGGCTTCTTTTCTTTAATCAGTAACACCGCGGGCGGTTACTCCTTCTATAAGGACGCGAGACTGCGTCGCATCACCCGCTACCGTTATAACAACGTCCCGATTGATATGGGCGGACGGTATTTCTACATCAATGAAAACGGTACCGTCTGGAACCCCGGCTGGTCACCCGTCAAGACCGAGCTCGACAGCTATGAATGCCGTCACGGCATGGGCTACACGATCATCACCGGTAAGAAGAACGGCCTGAAAGCTGAGGCTACCTTCTTCGTTCCGCAGGATTACGACGGTGAAGTGCAGCAGCTCGTTCTGACCAACGAAAGCGACGCTCAGAAGACGTTCAGTCTTTTCTCCTTTGCCGAGTGGTGCCTTTGGGACGCACAGGATGACAGCAACAACTTCCAAAGAAACTTCTCGACCGGACGTGTTGAGGTGAGCGGCTCTGTCATTTACCATAAGACAGAGTACAGAGACCGCCGGAATCATTACGCATTCTATTCGCTCAACGAAGCGATTGACGGCTATGACACCGACCGCGATTCCTTCATCGGTCTTTACAACGGCTTCGGCGATCCGCAGGCTGTTCTTGCCGGCGAGGCCAACAACTCCTTCGCAGACGGCTGGGCTCCGATTGCTTCCCATTATAAGAAGATCACGCTTGCTCCCGGCGAGTCGAAGACGCTTGTTTTCATTCTCGGCTATGTGGAGATGCCGGTTGATCAGAAGTTTGAAGCTGACGGCAAGACGATCAACAAGGTGAAAGCCCTTGACATGATTGGCAAATACGACACTCCCGCCAAGGTTGCCGCAGGCATGGCAGAGCTTCGTGCCGCATGGGACAAGCTCCTCGGCATCCTGAATGTTACGACGCCCGATGACAAGGTTGACCGCATGGTCAACATCTGGAACCAGTACCAGTGCATGGTTACGTTCAACCTGTCCCGTTCCGCTTCCTACTTCGAGTCGGGAATCGGCCGCGGCATGGGCTTCCGTGATTCCAACCAGGATATTCTCGGTTTCGTGCACCAGATTCCGGACAGAGCGAAGGAACGCATCATCGACATCGCCTCGACGCAGTTCCCGGACGGCGGGTGCTATCATCAGTACCAGCCGCTTACCAAGAAGGGTAATGCAGACATCGGCGGCGACTTCTCCGACGATCCGCTTTGGCTGATTCTTTCCGTTTCCGCTTACATCAAGGAAACCGGCGACTGGTCGATTCTTGATGAGATGGTTCCTTATGACAACGATATGAGCAAGGCACAGACGATGCTTGAGCATTTGAAGGTTTCCTTCTATCACATCGTCAACAACCTCGGACCGCACAAGCTTCCGCTTGCGATGCGTGCCGACTGGAATGACTGCATCAACCTTTCCTGTTATTCCGATACGCCGGGCGAGAGCTTCCAGACCTACACGAACCCGAAGTTCAAGGCCGAGGGCGGTTACTCGAAGGTTGCCGAATCCGTCATGGTTGCCACGCTCTTCACCTACACCGGCCCGAACTATGTTGCAATTCTCAAGCATCTCGGCAAGGATGACGAGGCAAAGGCCGCTCAGGATGCCATCGATGCGATGAAGAAGGCCATTATGGATTCCGCATGGGACGGCGACTGGTTCCTCCGTGCATACGATGCAAACGGCGAGAAGATGGGCAGTAAGGAATGCGAAGAAGGTCAGATTTTCATCGAGCCTCAGGGCTTCGCAATCATGTCCGACGTCGGCAAGGAACAGGGCACCGATCTGAAGACGCTCGCCGCCATCGACGAGAGACTCAATACGAAGTTCGGTCTTGTCCTTAATAATCCCGCATATTCCAAGTATTACATCCAGTACGGTGAGATTTCCACCTATCCGGGCGGATATAAGGAAAATGCCGGAATCTTCACGCACAACAACGCATGGATCATCTGCGCCGCTGCTTATGCAGGACAGGGTGACCTCGCATTCAAGTACTATTCCGAGATTGCTCCCGCCTTCACCGAAGACACGAGTGACATCCACAAGACCGAGCCGTACGTTTACGGACAGATGATCGGCGGCAAGGATGCCGGTTCCGACATCGGACGTCCCGGAAAGAACTTCGGTCAGGGCAAGAACTCCTGGCTGACCGGTACGGCTGCATGGAACATGGTTGCCATTTCCCAGTACATTCTCGGCATCATGCCCGACTTCGACGGTCTGAAGGTTGATCCTTCGATTCCGGCCGAGTGGGACGGCTTCACTGCGACGAGAAAGTTCCGCGGCGCCGATTACAACATCACCGTCAAGAACCCGAACCACGTATGCAAGGGCGTTAAATCCCTTACGGTTGACGGCAAGACAGTAACCGGAAATGTCATCCCGGCATTTGCCTCCGGCACGCACGAAGTCATCGTAACCCTCGGTTAATGTAAGACAAACAGAAAGCCTCAGATGCGGTTTCCCGTATCTGAGGCTTTTTTGATTCGTAGCATTTTATTTCTTTTTATAATAATACACTGCCGAGTACTGCTCAGAATAGCTGATGTGATTGTGTACCATGGTTCCGTCAGGCAGGATTGTTACGACGTTATAATAGCCGGGCCTGTTTCTGTCCTCGCCCCGCACGCACCATACCGGCATGTCCGACCACAGTCTTTCCGGAACCAGTTCCATCCGGTTCATCTGCGCTTTTCCGTTCTCCGTCCACTCGGCTTCGCCGTTCGGCTCGAAGATCCACTTGCCGCTGATGCCCTCTTCCTCTGCCTTCCATTCCCAGCCTTCCACTTCGCCGCCGGTCAGCGTCCATTCGCCGTTCAGCTGCTCGAGAATGTCTTCCGGAATTCCATAGAAGAACGGATTCTCGTCATAGCTGCTCACATACCCTGCGTAAAGCCAGTAATATGCGGAATCCGCACGGTAAGAATAACCGTCCTCCGTATACACGAAGAGGTCGTAGCCTTTTTCATAATCGATGACATCAAAGCTGTCCGGCTGCCAATCCTTCAGGTTTATCTCAAAAACCTTCTGGGAACACTCGGCATCGTCCATAAACCAGGTTGTCACCGCTCCGTCCGGCGTGTCCATGGTTTGCTCGGTAAACGAGCCCGCGCGAAGCAGCGACGCCTCATACAGCATGTAAAACTCGGATACGGAAACGCCCATTCCCTGATAGTTCGACATCACGACATTTCCGTGCTTACGGTAGCGGCAGGAGCCGAAGGAACCGAAGGAACCAAGCTCCACAACCTTCTTTCCGTCATAGATGCACAGCGTCGCGGTATCAGCGTGGGAGCCTCCCTCGGCCCACCACAGCTCGGGTGTCTCGTCATGATTCAGATGGAAAATGCCATACCGAAAGCTCTTGATCTGCTCCTCGCTCATCTTCTCCGTCTTTTCGTCAAGGTATTCTGCAAAAGCGAGCAGCGCTTTGTTCGGATAATCTTCCTTAATCTCGGTAATCTCCGGGAGAGGCTCCTTGGTCGGCGTCGGGGGCTCGGTCGGCGCCACGGTGGGCGTCGGTGTAGGCGTTCCTGTCGGCTCCTCCGTCGGCGTCGGCTCTTCCGTCAAAGTCGGCGTTTCGGTAACCTTTTGGGTCGGCGTTCCGCCGTTTCTTGTCTTGCCCTTTTTCGGAGCATCTTCCTCGTCATTCGTACATGCCGGCACCAACAAAATCATCAATGCCATCATCAAAAGCAAAGCAATACGTTTACGCATAAAGACTTCCTTTCCGAAGCCCGTCATTCGGGCTCCAGGCCTTCGCTTATATAATTACCGCTGGCGTTCCACAGCTGCCAGCCGGCTTCGTATCCCGCATCATAGGTCGCTTTGATCTGCGCCCGAAGCTCCGGTCCGCCGTAATCGATATGTCCCTTAACCCAGGTCGCCGTGAAGGACTGCAGCCAGGGCCTTACCTGTGCGCAGCGTCCCTTGGCCATATTCACGGCAAGCACCTTCTTGGAGTCAAGCATGGCGTTATAAATCAGTCTGTAAGGGTCCGCATCCGGAATCGGAATGTTATAATACCCTCTGCTGTAGTGGGAAGGATATACCATCGGACAAATGAAATCGAGATAGCTCGACATATCCGCATAGTTCTGTCCTACGGCCGCAGCATCGATCGTACTGCTCAATACTACACCGAATACGTCAACGGAAACGAAAACGCCGAGAGGCTTCAGGTTCTCGCAGGCATATTTCACGAAACCGGTAATCGCCGCTTCCTTGTTCTCGGTTGTCAGCTCCATGCCGTAATCCGCATCCTTAACCTTGGAGTCGGTCGAGAAACGGCAGTAGTCGAAGTTGACTTCGTCGAAACCGAGCTTCGCGCAGACGCGGCCGACCTCAGTCAGATATTCCCATACCTCGTGGTTGTTCGGGTTCATCCAGGTGAATCCGTTGCTGTCCTTCAACAAAGAGCCGTCCGGCATGTGCACGCCGTAGCTTTCATTGCTTCGCACGCTTCGGATGTCACGGAAGCACACGACACGGGCAATCAGATAGACGTCCCGCTCCTTAAGTGCCTCCATCTTCCCCTTGAAGTTATCGATCAGGATTCTCTTGTTAGTCATGCTGTTCAACAGCTGGGAATCATTTTCCACGACGATGAAGCCGTCATCGTCCTTAATATCAATGACGATGGCATTTATCTCAGTCGTATCGATCAGGTTCAGCAGGGAGTTCCATTTTCTGTTCAGGGCATCTGCGTTTGCGTAGATTCCCTTCACGACGCGGCGCTCCCGGTTATCCTCGAAGTCTTCCATCCACATATCGTCTTCCGAAAGACCTTCCTTATAACGGTCAAGATAGAGACCGTACGGGGAAACGCCGGACTGATCCTCAATCTGCACCGGAATCTCGGTCGGGGTAGGCGTGCCGTTTCTGGCCGCATACTCCGTCACGTTGCTTCCGACTGTCTTCTTATAAAAGACTCCGCCCATAACAACACAAAGAAGAAGCGCGAGAACCGCAAGCACAAACTGCCTGCGGCGAAATGCCCTTCTTGTTCCGGATCGATAGCGCGTCGATGCTCTGTCTCCGTATCTGGATGCCGCCATTGTTTCTTCCTTTCCCGCAATTACAGCGGTCTTTTACTGCTCTTTTCTCATGCAGCAGTTCTTATACTTCTTTCCGCTTCCGCAGGGGCACGGGTCATTTCTGCCCGGCTTCTTGTCTCGGATGATGGTATGGGACTTCCGCTGCGTCAGGAACAGTTCCTTTCTCTTCTCAGGCGTCAGAATGGCATCCCATTCCGGCAGTTCGTAAAGCCAGTCCGCCTTCGCTTCACACATATTGTAGTAAAGCTTCTCCGTGTCAAATCCGAGGCTGACTTCGGTATCCTCGGTCATCTCCTCAATCGGATTCGGTGTGATCAGGCTGTCATTGATTCCGTCCAAAAATCCCGCGAAATGCTTCACGCTCATATTGTAACGCTCCGCAAGTTCCTTCACCGTACCCTTTACCACGGTCCCGGGATCCTTGAGAAGCTGCTCGTAAACGGCCTTCTCCTCTGCGAAATAGGCGCCCCAGTAAATCTGTCCTGCCTTCGTGTTCATGTCCTGCTTGTAGGCTTCGTCCCGCCATGTTTCAAGCAATGTGCTCATTCTTCCGTCTCCTTCCTGTCTTCAGACTCCCGGGCCTTCTTTTCGGCCTCCAGAAGCAGTTTGTTCGTTTCCTCTTCGTCCTTGTGGACGCGGTTATATACCGCAATCAGAAGCCATCCGAACGCGGCTGCTGCCACGAACAGAAAGACTCCCGTTATGAAAAGTCCTGAATCCGCGCCGCCGGTCACGGCACCGACAAATGTCATCACGATTGCCGCTGCCTCGATGATCAGCAGCAGTATCGCAACCACTCTCGTAAACTTAGACGTCAGCATCTTTCTTTCCTCCCCTGATAAATGCAAGCCATTCCTTTATATGCTTCTCATAGCCCAGATCACCGGGCTCGTAAAACGTTCTTCCCTTATATTCATCCGGCAGATACTGCTGCTTGCTGAAATGATTCGGGAACAGATGGGCATATTCATACCCCTGTCCGCGGCCGAGCTCCGCCGCGCCCTTGTAGTGCGCATCCTGCAGATAAGGCGGTATGGCCGGAGTTTTCTCGCTCCGGACTGCTTCCATGGCGCTGTCGATGGCATTTACCGCGGAATTGCTCTTCGGTGCGCAGGCCACATACGCAGCTGCCTGCGAAAGAATGATTCCGGATTCCGGCATGCCGATCCGCTCCGCTGCCAAAGCCGCCGCCACGGCAACCTGAAGTGCCTGCGGATCCGCGTTCCCGACATCTTCTGCCGCGCAGATCATGATTCTTCTCGCGACAAATGTCACACTCTCGCCCGCATAAAGCATCCTCGCGAGGTAATACACCGCCGCATCCGGATCCGACCCGCGCATGCTTTTGATAAATGCGGAAATCGTATCATAGTGGTTGTCCCCGTCCTTATCATACCGGACGGCCCGCTTCTGAATGCATTCCTCGGCAACCGAAAGCGTGATTCTCGTGACGCCGTCCGAATCCGGAGCCGTTGTCAGAACCCCGAGCTCCAAGGCATTCAGCGCTCTTCTCGCATCTCCGTTCGCAACATCGGCGATGAACGAAAGGGCTTCGTCCGCAATCTCTGCGTTATATAGTCCGAGCCCGCGTTCATTGTCCGTCATCGCAGTCTTTAAAAGGCCGACGATTTCGTCCTTTGTAAGCGGCTTTAATTCAAAGATGATGGAGCGGGACAGCAAAGCCCCGTTCACTTCAAAATACGGATTCTCGGTCGTCGCTCCGACCAGAATCACGGTGCCGTCCTCGACGAACGGCAGCAGATAATCCTGCTGGCTTTTATTGAAGCGGTGAATCTCGTCGATGAACAGTACGGTCTTCCGTCCCTCCATGCTGAGAATCTTCTTCGCCTCCTCAACAACCTCCTCCATGTCCTTCTTGCCCGCGGAGGTGGCGTTGATCTGGCGAAATTCGCCCTTCGTCGTTCCGGCGATGACCCTTGCAAGCGTAGTCTTTCCGGTTCCCGGAGGGCCGTAGAATATGACGGACCGAAGCTGGTCGGCCGTAATGGCACGGTAAAGCAGTTTGTCATGCCCGATGATATGGGACTGCCCCACAACCTCATCAAGCGTCCGCGGACGCATTCTCGAAGCGAGCGGCGCCTGCTTTTTAACGGCATTCTCGTGCATATAGGAAAACAGGTCCATTGCTGTCCGCCTTTCCCCCTGCGGGAATTGTCTTTTTCGGGAAAATGTGCTATAGTCTCTTCGGCGGACATCCGCCAATACCGTTTGGGAGGAATGCCCATGAATCTGCCGGAAGATCCCGATATCCTGCTGTCCGTAATCAATACCCGCCTGCGGGATTCTTACGACAGCCTCGATGAGCTCTGCGCTGCGGAGGATGTCTCCGAAGAGGCGATCATCGGAAAGCTTACTAAGGCCGGATACCGGTATGATGAATCGGAAAACCGGTTTCACTAAGCCGTTTCCGAATAATACCCATACAGAATTATTATAACACTGTTTCCGGTGTTTTACAACCACGAAGCCGCGAAAGGACTTTCCCATGCCGGATGAACCGATCCGCTATCTGAAGGAAGGGGGACAGGGCGAGATTACGGAGAAAAGATCCCGTTTTCTTGCCACGCTGCAGCCCGTCACTTCCGAAGAGGAAGCGTTACTCTTTATCGAACAGATCAAAAAGCGTTACTGGGACGCAAGGCATAACTGCTACGCCTATGTCATCGGCGACCGGGCCGAACTCTGCCGCTGCAGTGATGACGGGGAACCGCCGCACACGGCCGGAAGACCGATGCTTGATGCCCTTCTTGCTTCCGGCATCCGAAACGCCGTTGTTGTCGTGACACGGTATTTCGGCGGGATTCTGCTCGGAACCGGCGGGCTGACGCGGGCTTACCGCGATGCCGTCACCGAAGGCATCCGCCATTGCAAAACGCTTGATAAGCTGACCGGCATTCCGGTTGACATCGTGACCGATTATAACGGCATCGGAAAGCTTCTGTTCCTTGCCGGAAACGGTTCCTATCCCGTGCTTTCCTCCGATTACGGGGCCGACGTGAAGGTTTCCCTTCTCGTACCGCCCGAAGCGCTGAACGGTTTTCTTTGCGCCCTGTCCGATGCCACCTCCGGAAAAGCGGAAACCGAAATCAAAGACCCCGTCTCCTATTCGCTTGACGGCTCAGAGGTAATTCTTCTGTGATGAGCGGATATGTTTCGAAGTTGTTACATTTTCCACAAAAACTTAACAAAATGTAAGCCCCGGTAAGGTTTACAAATCTCTTCCCGCTGTGGTATGATTTTCATAAGGAGTTTTCTCCGAAGGAGGAACGATAATTCATATGATGAATTTCAGTCATTACAATATATCCCGCCTGCAAAGGGAAGCCCGGTCGCTGCCGGCCAAGATCAGGTCCCTGGTGACCGTCTTTTTGCTGCGCGTCGGAGTTGTCCTCGTTGCCATGAGCGTCATCATCGGTTCGTATTCGCTGTACGGCGGTTATCTCGGAATCATCTCCAAGGCGCCGGACATTGAAGGCGTCTTCGACAGCAACAAGGATTATGAGAAGTATTCCACCTTCATCTATTACGGAAGCGGCGAGAAGATGGACCGTGAGCTCAGCTCCGCCGGTGCCAACCGTGTAAAAGCCGACATCAACACGATTGACAAGAAGGTCCGTGACTGCTTTGTCGCCATGGAGGACGAGCGTTTCTATGAGCATAACGGAATCGACGTCCGAGGCATCTTCCGTGCCGCTTATTCCGTGCTTGAGGAGAGAAGCCTCGATTACGGTGCCAGCACGATTACCCAGCAGCTTTTAAAGAATCAGGTGTTCGGCGGAGGTGCGGAGCGTTCCGCCCTCGATAAGATTCTCCGTAAGGTGCAGGAGCAGTACCTTGCCGTGCAGCTTGAATACCGTCTCGACAAAGCCACGATTCTGGAATACTACCTGAACACGATTAACTTCGGTAACGGTGCATACGGCATTGAAAAGGCCGCCGAGGTATATTTCGGAAAGACCGCCTCCGAGCTTACCATTTCGGAAGCCGCCGTGCTTGCTCCGATCGCCTGGTCCCCGACACTTGCCAATCCGTTAAGAGACCAGGAGAAGAACTCCCGCCGTCGTAAGGACTGCCTCAAAAATCTTTTTGAGAACGGTTTTTGCGATGAAGATGAATATCTGAAGGCGCTTGCCGACAGCGAAGACGTCTACCGCCGGATTCAGGAGCATAACCAGATTAAGCTTGAAACAACAAGCGCCTACAACTCTTATTTCGTAGACGAGCTGATTAACCAGGTGCTTAACGATCTGAAGGCTGCCGGCTACTCCTCAACCGAGGCCAGCGATCTTCTGTACAGCGGCGGTCTGCAGATCTATTCCACGCAGGATAAGGCCATTCAGACCATTATGGATGCGGCCTTCACGGACGAGGCGAATTTCCCGGCAATCGGAAAGGGATCCTATTACCAGCTTTCCGACCGTTATGCCCTCTCACTCGTTTCCAAGAGCAACAACAATACCGCGCAGCATTACCACTTGAACGACTTTTTGGAGTACTTCCGAACCTTCAACGATTCCAATAAGCTCTACTACCACGAAAAAGGCAGGGGCTCCCTGGGAATCTCCGCTTACACGATCAATAAGGATGACCTCGAGGACAAGCTCGACAGATTCGTCGAGGCGATGAAGGAGGAATTCCGCACGGCTCATCCCGGCGAGGAGTTCAGTGTTCAGGAATCCCGCGAGATCACGCTTCAGCCGCAATGCGCAATGGTCATCATGGATCCGCATACCGGTGAAGTTCTCGCGCAGTACGGCGGCCGCGGCGAAAAGGTCGGAAACAGAGTATTAAACCGTGCCAGCGGCACCTACCGTCAGGCCGGTTCCACCTTCAAGGTTCTGGCATCCTTCATGCCTGCCATCGACGCCTGCGGATGCACGCTTGCCACTGTATTTGATGACGTTTATTATACCTATCCTGGAAGCTCCAAGCAGGTTATCAACTGGTATGATCAGGGCAAAGGCAAAGAAAACTACCGCGGACTTCAGCCGATTCGTCTCGGCATCTGTAACTCCCTCAACGTCGTGGCAGTCCGCTGCCTGGTTGAGAAGGTTACGCCTGCCGTAGCAGTAGATTACCTCGTAAGACTCGGCTTTAAGAATATCGTAACCGATAAAAAAGCCGCCAAGAACGATTACAATGCTTCCATCGCGCTCGGCGGTCTGACAAAGGGCTGCTCGGTTCTCGAAATGACGGCCGCGTACGCCGCCATTGCCAACGAAGGCGTATATATCGAGCCCCGCTACTACTCCTATGTTTACGACCATGACGGAAATATCCTTCTGAACAACGACATTGACCACGTCACCAAGCGTCAGGCTCTGAAAAATACGACCGCATGGCTGATTACCAGTGCCATGGTCGATACAACCGCCAACGGCGGAACCGGTACGAAATGTAAATTCCAGAAAATAAAGGTTCCGGTAGCCGGTAAAACCGGTACCGCGCACGACAATGTCGACCTTTGGTTTGCCGGCTTTACGCCTTACTACTGTTCCGCAATCTGGACCGGCTTTGACGGAAACCTTTCCCAGACCGATACGACCTATTACCGTGATTTGTGGCGTAATGTCATGGAGAAGGTTCACATTCAGAAAGAAAAGACGGCCATCACGGAATTTGCCAGACCGAACTCTATCGTCAAGGCAAGCATCTGTACGAAGTGCGGAAAGCTTGCTGTTACCGGTGTGTGCGATCAGGCTATCGGCAGAGACGGCAAGATTTCAAGCTGCGTGAAGACCGAGTACTTTGCAAAGGGTACCGTTCCGCTTCAGATTTGTGACTGTCACGAAAAGGTAACCATCTGCACCGAGACCGGATGCCGTGCCACGGAATACTGTCCGCACACGAAAGAAGTTGTTTATCTCATAAAAGAAGAATCCGAAACGACGCTGGATCACGGCGGAACCTGGGATACGAAGACCATCCTTCCTGAGGACAAGGATAAGGACTGCCCGAATCATGAGGATGCTCCCACCCCTACTCCGGACCCCTCCGGGAACGATGATCCGCTTCTGAATCCTTAGTCCGTTCTGTCTGAGGACAACACGTCAGAAAGGAAGCCCAAAGCGGGCATGTACGATGAGTAAAATTCCTTCCAATTGCGATTATTGTTTGTTTTTTGAATATGACGAAGAGGAAGACTGCTATGTCTGTTCCAAGGATTTGGACGAAGACGAAATGGCTCATTTCTTAGCAGGCCATCACTTTGAATGCCCGTTCTTTCAATACGGGAACGAGTATACGATTGTAAAGAAACAGATGTAGAATCCGAAAGAGTATAAGAAAAAACATTTTTCAAAAAATAACACATTTCTCATTGCATTTTCCATTCGGTTGTGCTATGCTTTTTGCAATGGGGGTGTTGAAGATGATTCCGGGCCTTGTGCCGGACATTGAACACGTCAGTTTTCTATCCTCTTTATATTACGCGCGGGGAGCAGCCATCAAAGAGTTTTCACTTCGGAAGCTTTTTGGTGGCTGCTTCCCCTTTATCTTTTTTCTTTCCGTAAGTATGCCATGCACTCGCAAAAAGAACCGCAAACAAAGGTAAAAACCACAAAAAAGCCTTGAAGCCCTGCTCATAGCCGGTCGCAAACAAAGACAAACCGAGCAGCAGGCCGAACAGCGCCGCCGACGCGTATTTCCGGATATTCGCAAAGATGTCCTTTGCCCCGGAAGCAACATCGAGGAACATGACGCATAAAGCCGCCAGACAGAAAAGCGTCTGTAAAACGGCATAGATGATCATTCCGCCGCCTTCCTTCACGGCAAGGACGGGGAAACAGATGCGGAGAAAGACCGTAATCCAGTCGACAAGATAATACGAGCAGTGGGTGTAATTCTCGGACGGATACAGATTTTTGAACCCGGTTGTTACGGCTATGTCTTCCGGACGGACAGTCGACAGAAAGACCAAAACGCCGGTCTGGTACAGAATTCCGAATGCCGTAATGCCGAGAAGAAAGAATCCGATTCCCAGACGGCTGTCCTTCTCCCAAAGATATACGCCCGCGATAATCACGGCTCCCGCAAGAAAATACGGGGACCACAAAAGCGCAAAGAGAAGCACAATCAAAAGAGCCAGTAACGTTGCCATAGATTTCTCCTTTTCCGGAACCGGATTACCATCCCATTGTACCCAATGAACGGTTTTTTGTAAAGATGCGGGAAAAACCTCTTCCCCTTTGCACCTTCTTCGTATATACTGAATATATTATCAAGTTCCGTAATCCCCGCGGAGGTATTTATGAAACTGAATTACAAAAGAACCATCCTCATAGGCTTCGCCTTCATGGCGATTTCCGCCTTCTGGCAGATGTACGACAGCATCATTCCGCTGATTTTGAAGAACACCTTTTCTCTCGGTGAGACCTGGACCGGTGTCATTATGGCAATAGACAATATACTCGCCGTATTCCTTCTGCCTCTGTTCGGCGTTTGGTCCGACCGGACAAATACCCGGTTCGGCAAACGTTCTCCGTTCATCTATGTCGGAACGATTCTTTCCGTAGCGTTCCTGATGCTTCTGACGGTTGCGGACAGGCCAGACAGGTTGTATCCTTTCATCGGAATTCTGTTCCTGCTGCTTCTTTCGATGAGTTTCTACCGTTCTCCTGCCGTCGCGCTGATGCCCGACCTTACGCCTCCGCCGCTTCGGAGCAAGGGAAACGCGGTCATCAACCTGATGGGTGCTGTCGGATTTATCTATGCGCTTGTCATGATTAAAATCCTGGGCGGAGACCCGAAGACGCGTCCCTCTTATGTCCCGCTGTTCGCCGTCATCGGCGCGCTTATGATTGTAAGCCTTCTTGTGCTTCTTTTTACGGTTCGCGAAACGAAGATTCAAAAGGACGTCGAGGCTGAATGCCGCGCTGCCGGAATCACCATGGATCCGACTCCCGACGAGAACCCTCCGAAGGATGCCGTCGGCACCGTCAACCGGATTCCCAAGAGCATCCGCTTAAGCCTTGTGATGATTCTTTTTTCCGTAGCGTTTTGGTATATTGCCTACAACGCCGTCACAACCGCCTTCTCCCGTTATGCGAGTGAAGTATGGCATATCGGCAGCGGCTATGCCGACTGTCTTCTGATTGCTTCCGCCGTTGCGGTTGTCAGCTACCTTCCGATCGGAATTCTTTCCGGAATCATCGGTCGAAAACTCATGATCCTGTGCGGTGTCATCATCATGGCCGCCAGTTACGGATGTCTGTTCTTCTTTACATCCTATCATTTTACGGCAACCATCTTCTTCGGTCTGATCGGGTTCGGATGGGCCGCAATCAATGTCAACTCGCTCCCGATGGTTGTCGACATGTGCGAACAGGAAGACATCGGGCGCTTTACCGGGTATTACTACACATTTTCCATGGCGGCTCAGGTGTTCACCCCGATTGCCTCCGGCGCCCTTCTCGAATACGTGGGCTACCGCACATTGTTCCCGTATGCGGTCGTCTTCATGATTCTCGCGTTCATCACGATGCAGTTCGTAAGGCACGGTGACATCAAGCCGGCCGGGAAGAAGTCGCTTCTCGAGCACTTCGACGTAGGGGATTGATTTCTCCTTGAAAAAAACAGCCGTGAGTATTACAATACTTTGAGGAGGGCTCCTCCCACTTCGTGGGCCCCTCCTCAACAAGGAGCAAACGCTGAATGAGTGTCGCCTTCGGCGACAAGCGTTTGCGTGCATCATCAGGGCTCCTCCCACTTCGTGGGCCCCTCCTCAACAAGGAGCAAACGCTGAATGAGTGTCGCCTTCGGCGACAAGCGTTTGCGTGCATCATCAGGGCTCCTCCCACTTCGTGGGCCCCTCCTCAACAAGGAGCAAACGCTGAATGAGTGTCGCCTTCGGCGACAAGCGTTTGCGTGCATCATCAGGGCTCCTCCCACTTCGTGGGCCCCTCCTCATGATAAAGGAAGCATAGCTCAGCCGGGATGAGCGTTCGCCTCACACGCGAAAGGTCAGGGGTTCGAGCCCCCTTGCTTCCAAGGTAATTCAGGTAATGTGAGCCCGGCATGAAGCCGGACTCACATTTTTTATTTGTATCTTCCGCTCCCGTACCAAGCGACAGCCGGCACTTGGTACGGGAGATTCTATTCTCTTGCTAAAAATACCATGATCCGCTCCACCGTGGTACGAGAGCCGGTCAACCCTGGGCTCCCGTACCACACCGCTACGGAAACCTGGTACGAAAGCAAGTCAACACTTGCTAATAATACCATTCCCGGCCCCACGATGGTACGAGAACAGGTCAACCCCGGGCTCCCGTACCAAGCCGCTACAGAAACCTGGTACGAGAGCAAGTCAACACTTGCTAAAAATACCATCCCCAGTCCCGCCGTGGTACGAGAGCAAGTAGAAAACCGGCTCTGGTACCACGCATCCGGAGACGCGTGGTACTGAACCGGCAATAATCTTGCTAAAAGTTCCAAACACATGTTGCACCGTGGTACGAAAACAAGTAGAAAACCGGCTCTGGTACCAAGCATCCGGAGACGCGTGGTACTGAACCGGCAATAATCTTGCTAAAAATTCCAAGCCACCGCAGAAACCTGGTACGAAAGCAAGTCAACACTTGCTAAAAATACCATCTCCTGCTCCACCGTGGTACGAAATCTCCTCAACCCATACAAAAAGTACCACGGCAAGGGCCGTGGTACTCTAAATTCATCATTCGTCGTTCTTTATTCGACTTATCCGTTATCTTCCGGTTTCTATTCAATTGATTTCTTCAGCTCGCCGGCGTCGAAGATGATGGATGCTACCTTCCATTTGTCACCGATCTTAACGAACCAGAGCGGGTGCTCAACCTCGGAATCAAACTTCTGCCCGTTCCACGAACTTACGAAGCTTTGGTGCATCGAGAGGTCCATATAGACCAGCGAATCGTTGTAACGCACGTATTTGCGAACCGTGTGGTTCGTATATTTGGGCGGCGTGGAATGCATGTTGAACCACGAGTTATCAAGCGATGCGATGACCTTGAAGTATTGGGAGTTCGCCGGAAAATACGACTGCATCTCCCATGCCTTACGGTCGTTCGAGATGAACAGGCAGAACAGCGTCAGGAAATCGAAGCCCATCTGCGTCAGCTCATCCTTGTCATCGTCTATGCTGTGATACGGGCATGTCAGAAGCCGCACCGTGTGCATCTCGCCGTCGTCGGTTTCGATTCTGGTGACGCCTTCTTCCGGCTCAATGGGAGTTCCGTCATAGTCGGCGAAGGTAATCTCCGTCCCCTTTTCCACGGTTACGACCGTGCTCTCGCGCTCCGGAAAAGCACCTTCCAAAACGCCTTCATACTCCAGATACGCATTGGTTACCGCTGTCAGGCTCTTGAAGGTTTCCGTATCCTCCTCGATGTTCCAGACAGCGCCTTCCTCGGGGGCTCCGCCGATATAGCAGGCCATTCCCTTCGGGCGGACAATCTTGACGGTTTCCAGTATGATCGGCTCCGGCGTCGGGCTCGGAGTCGGGGAGGGCGTCAGCAGTTTTTCACGCCTGCGGTCTTCGGCCGCTTTTGCAATCTTTCTCTGCTGCTCTTCCGCTTTTCGCTGTTCGGTGACCTCGTAATTTTCAAGCCTGGTCCACAGAAGCTCGCTTACCACCAAAAGGGCCAGCGCAAAAACTCCCGCATAAATAACCATGCCGTAAAAGAACCGGCTGTGTTTCTTCCGTTTCATCCGCCTCACCTCACCAAAATCGTGGTAGGAAGGAAGCGGTCACTGATCAGGTTCGACCGGCTGGAAACATCCTTGCCTTTATACATCATAAGAGCGGAGCTTCCTCCGTCCAGATTGGCTGCATTCACGGCACCGAAATCGAGGAAAATCTCTATCAGATCCGCGTAGGTCGCACCGAGCGAATTGGCCTGGCGGCCGTCGATGCAAAGAAGAAGCACGGCACCGTCCTCACGCTGTCCGATAGCAGTTCTCGGGTTCAGTCCGCCGCTTGTTCCGGAAATGTTGGCCGGCTTTCCGTTTACAATCAAAGCCGGACCGAACGTAACCGCATCACGGATTCCGATTTCATCGGCTCTCTTCGTGGACATATTGCCGACAACGAGCACATTGTTTTTGTCAAATCCGATGAGAAGGTCCGCTCCTCCGTCTTTAACGCGCTTTCCTTCGGAGTAGCAGAAACCGAGCGGAATGGTACCGGTTCCGAGTCCGCCGGGGTCATCGAAGCCGCCTGCATTCGTGCCGGCAACCGCTCCGTACCGTTCGATGATCTGCGAAACCTTTTCTCCCTTGCCGTTCGGATTTCCGACGTTCTTGCAAACGCCGACAAATACGCGTGACGGGTCGGCCACAATCATCATGTGCCCGAAGTAAGTGGATCCGGAAACCTCACAGATGATGATGCCGTCTTCGTCGGAAACAAGACGGTCATAGACATGACCGTCACTTGCGCGGGTCACAAGCTTCTCCTCGCCGTCCTCCAGATACTGAATGATCTTCTCGGGCTCCTTAGGGCCTTCCGGCTGATCGGGAGCCTTCGTCGGAATGTGAATCAGACTGGTGTCGGTTGTATCCTGGATTTCCTCGATCGTATTTTCCTTAAGAATCTGCTCCAGCTCTGGCTTCGTGGTGAACCAGTCTGCCAGAAATCCGATGGCGCTCGTCTCGCGCACGGACTTGACGAAAACCTTGTGCGCGCGCTTGCTCGGTCCGTAATTGATAATGCACAGAACCGTAAAAAGGGCAATAAGCAGGAAAAGCACCGTAATTCCCGTTACGATGCCAATCCGCGCCAAAAGGCGTTTGTAATTGATTTTTTTAAAGAACTCTTTCATATTCCCCCCGGGGTCGGACTTACTAGTTGATCTGGTTGACCAAATCCTGAACGTGGTAATAATACGTACCGCTCGGGAAACGCTCCAGGTACTCAGTATAATATTGCTTTGCGCGAACATCATCGCCGGTCAGCGAATACGTTCTTGCTAAGAAGTACAGATTCTTTTCGTTATCGGGTGACTTTTCGTAGGCCGCAACGAAATACTCGAGAGCATCCGCATAGCGTCCCTTTGTGAACATGTTCGAGCCTTCCTCAAAAAGCTCGGCACTGGTCATCGTCACATTGTAAACGTCCGGATAATCCGCCGTAACACGCTCCACGATGGACTTTGCGTAAGGGCTGGACATCTCCTGTTGGGAAATGGCACGCAGTCTCATCTGCAGAATGAAAAGGTTCATTCTGGAGGAATCGCCGGACTTCTTCAGCTTCAGATAATAGTCAACCATACGGAAGACATTGATGCCGCCTGCTTTATCGGCTGCGTTCTCAAGCTCATCCTTCTTCGCTTCGAGTTCAAGCTCCTGCATCTCCAGTCTTGACTGCAGCGATTCGTTCGTCTTCTCGAGGGCGTCGAGTTCCTGAAGGTAGCCGGACTGCTGTTCGCCGAACTGACGCTGCTTTTCTTTAAACTCCTCCCTCATTCCGGTCTTAACGCTCGGAATGACTAAGAAAAATACGAAAAGGATGCCGGCAAACAAACCGATGCACAAACAGATGAAGGACCGGTAATCCGGCTTGTCCTCGGCGTACTTAAACGACGGAATGATGCCGCCCTTCACTTCGCCTTTCATTTCCTCGGCATCGGGGCTGACCTCCTGCTCGGCCACCGTAATCTGCAGCTGTCTGCCCATCCGCTTAATCTTACGGATTTCCTTCAGATAGCCGATGGACGTCGTATTGGCAATGTCAATCGAGAGGGTACGCTTCAGGCACCGTCTCGCACGGTCGTTGTCGCCGTTCTTCATATAAAGCAGGGCAAGCAGCTGCCATGCTTTAACATATTTCGGATTCAGCTGAACGGCCTTCTTGAGCTGAATCAGCGCCAGGTCGTCTCCTCCCTGCACCGCAAGCTCGACTGCCGCATTGTATTTGCGAAGGGCATTGTTATACTGTTCTACCTTCCCGGCATTGTTGCGAAGCATGTCGAGATACCGGGTAGCGGGATTGTTCTCGTCTAAGAAGCTCTTGCTTAAAACCCACTCGCGGACGGCAAGACCCACCTCACCCATTTCAAAATAAATCAACCCCAGAAGGTTTCTTGCGTCAACGTTCTTCTTGTTGACCTTCAGCGCCCTGCTCAGCATGTCGATGGCACCGGAAAGGTCACGGATCTTCGCCTTGGCAAGTCCCTGGTTATAATAATAGCAGGAATACTTCCGGGTCTGTTGGTTGACTTCGATGTCATAACCGCACTTATCACATACACCCTTTTTGAGGGTCATGTTAGCGCCGCATTTCGGACAAATCATACCGTTCTCCCCTTAGTTGTCTTTCTTATCCTGCAAAATCTTCTCGATGATGTCGCCGATGTCGGTCATCTCGCTCGCAAGCACTGCTTCCTCAGCCTGGCTGATTTCCATGCTGGGGCCGTATTTTGCGATTTCTTCATCAAAATTAATCATACTAAGCCTCTTTTCAATCTTCACATGAAAAATGGCAGAACCGGCATCCTTATCCGGTTCCCCATCAAAAGGGTATACGAATATATGATACCAATTCTGCCATTAAAAATCAAGCACTACATGGTGCACCGAGGCGGGGGCGGACCCCCTTTACCATGTACTTTATCACTTCTTCAGGTGACCGAGTCTTTCCTTAACCTGCGCGAGCATCGCCTCATACTTGGCGAGCTTATCCTTTTCCTCGGCGATCTTCGCCTCGGGAGCCTTGCTTAAGAACCGTTCATTTGAAAGCATTCCGGTGCTTCTCTTTACTTCGCCCTCAAGTCTTGCCTGCTCCTTCGTAAGACGCTCAACTTCCTTCTCGATGTCAACCAGATCGGCGAACGGCATGTAAACGGTCGCATTCGGAATCACAACCGAAACCGCATCGGGATCAATGCCGTCCTTGGTGCTCTGAATCAGAACCTCGGAAGCGCTGCCGAGTGTCGCAAAGAAGAGTTTGCTTCCTTCGAAGATGTCGCGTACATGCTGCTGCTCGGAAACAACGTATACCTTAGCCTTTCTTGACGGCGGAACGTTCATGTCGTTACGAAGTCCGCGCATTGCGGTTACGGCGTTCTTAATCAGCTCAACCGCTTCCTCTTCCTTCGGAAAATCATACGCTTCGTCATATACGGGCCAGTCGGATACCATGATGGAAGTGTCGTCCTTAAGCTCGCCCTCGGCGTCCTTAAGCGTTCTGTAAACCTGCTCGGTGATGAACGGCATATAAGGATGCAACAGTTTCAGAGAGGTTGTCAAAACGGTGCGAAGCGTCCAAATGGCAGCCTTCTTCGAAGTCATGTCATCGCCGTACAAACGGGGCTTAACCATCTCGATGTACCAGTCGCAGAACTCCTCCCAGATGAAGTCGTAGATCTTGCCTACGGCAATTCCGAGGTCGAAATTCTCCATATTCTCGGTAACAGCTTTGGTCAGTCCGTTTACCTTCGAAAGAATCCAACGGTCGGCATCGGTAAGCGTGGAAGCGGGAACCTCCTTCACCTGTCCGTCGGCACCCATCTGCTCCATATTCATCATGATGAAACGGCTTGCGTTCCAAACCTTGTTGGCAAAGTTCCGGCTTGCCTCCACACGCTCCCAATAGAAGCGCATGTCGTTACCGGGTGCATTACCGGTTACAAGCGTGAAACGAAGCGCATCCGCGCCGTATTTGTCGATAACCTCGAGGGGATCGATGCCATTTCCCAGGGACTTGCTCATCTTGCGGCCCTGCGAGTCGCGAACGAGTCCGTGAATGAGCACGGTCTTGAACGGAACGTCGCCCATATGCTCGATGCCGGAGAACATCATGCGGATTACCCAGAAGAAAATGATATCGTAACCCGTTACGAGCGTGCTCGTCGGATAGAAATACTCGAGTTCCTTCGTCTTCTCGGGCCAGCCGAGCGTCGAGAACGGCCAGAGTGCCGAGCTGAACCATGTATCGAGCGTATCGGGATCCTGACGCATCGGCTTGCCGCACTTCGGGCAAACTGCCGTGTTGTCCTTCGTTACTACCATCTCGCCGCAGTCATCGCAGTAGAATGCGGGGATCCGGTGACCCCACCAGAGCTGACGGCTGATGCACCAGTCGCGAATGCCCTCAAGCCAGTGGTAATACGTCTTGTCGAAATGCTCGGGAACGAACTTCGTCTTGCCCTGCTTAACGGCCTCGATGGCGGGACCGGCAAGCGGCTCCATCTTTACATACCACTGCATCGATACACGGGGCTCAATCGTCGCGCCGCAACGGGAGCAGGTTCCTACGTTATGGCTGTAGTCCTCAATCTTCGTAAGGGCGCCGCACTCCTGCAGATCCTTTACGATGGCCTCACGCGCTTCGTAGCGGTCCATTCCGGCATATTTCGGATATTCCTCGGTAATCTTTGCGTCGGGCGTCAAAACCGTGATTACGGGCAAATTATGACGAAGTCCTACCTCGTAGTCGTTCGGGTCGTGTGCGGGCGTGATCTTAACAACGCCGGTGCCGAATTCCATGTCTACATAATCGTCGGCAATAACCGGAATCTGACGGCCTACGAGCGGGAGCGTGATCATCTTGCCCACGCAGTCTTTATAACGCTCATCGTTCGGATTTACCGCAACGGCGGTATCGCCGAGCATCGTTTCGGGACGGGTCGTAGCCATTTCGATGTAGCCGCTGCCGTCGGTGTAGGGATAGCGCAGATGCCAGAAATGACCTGCCTGATCCTCATAGTTAACCTCTGCATCGGAAATCGCGGTCAGGCAGTGCGGACACCAGTTTCCGATACGGTTGCCGCGGTAGATCAGACCCTTGTTGTAAAGGTTAACGAAAACCTCCTTAACGGCCTTGTTGCAACCTTCATCCATCGTGAAACGCTCACGGTCCCAGTCACAGGACGAGCCCATCTTCTTAAGCTGCGAAACGATGCGGCCGCCGTACTGGCGTTTCCATTCCCAGGCACGCTCCAGAAACTTCTCACGGCCGATGTCTTCCTTCTTAATGCCTTCTTCGGCCATCGCCGCAACGATCTTCGCCTCGGTCGCAATCGAAGCGTGGTCGGTTCCGGGAAGCCACAGTGCCTCATAACCCTGCATCCTCTTCATGCGGATCAGGATATCCTGTAACGTGTTGTCGAGGGCATGACCCATGTGCAGCTGACCGGTGATGTTCGGCGGCGGGATAACAATCGTGTAAGGCTTCTTCTCAGGCCGAACCTCGGCATGGAAGAATTTCTTCTCCTGCCAGAACCGGTACAGGCTGTCCTCAATCTCTTTGGGATCGTAGGTCTTGGCTAATTCTTTCATCTTTTCTCCTTTCTTTCCTCCGATAAACGAAGAGAGCCCCCCGTCATATAAGGACGAGGGGCTTTCGTGGTACCACCTTATTTCGCAGCTTTCGCTGCCTCATTACGCCGCTCCGTTAAGCAGCTCATCTGTAACGGGATTTCCCGGAGACCTCTACTACCGAAGGTTCGAAATCTCAGCTCTGAAGCTACTTCCGCGACTCCGTTTCCGAACCGGTCTTTCAGCCTGGGGCCGGTCTCTCTGTCGGTCGGTAGAAGCGTACTCCTCTTCTTCCTTGCCTTTTACGTTTGAATATGGACATACTTTAACGCAACCGCATGGCATTTGTCAAGGGGAAAATGTGATGCTTATGCCTCACGGTAATTCTTCTTCAGTCTCGCAACGGTTTCCTCGAACAGCCACCAGAAACCGCCGTCCTCATCCGTGGACTCTTCGTCGCGGTCCTTCAACTCCATCAGACGAAGCACATTGATGTATTCCGGCGAGTATTCGCGGTTCTCCTCGAGGAAATAGAACTGGTTCTCGATGATGCGCAACACCTCGGTCTCGTCCGAGTACTTATTAAGCTCATCGTTAAACTCCTGCTCCATGCCGCCGATCTTTAAGGCATATAAATACTGGCACAGGCTGTCCTTTCCGGCGCCCTTTTGGTAAGCATTCAGGAAATACTTGGCGGCGTTCTTGAACATGCCGTTCTTCGCAAGCAGCACAGCCATGTTGTGGTAAGCCTTTGCCTGCTCCTCCTCGGGAACATAGACGAAATCACGGTCGTCGAGAAGGTTCCGGTACTCAAGCATTGCCTCGCGGGTCTTTCCGTAACGCAGGAACGCGTCGGCGTGGCGTTTCTTCCGCTCAATCGGAAGCATGTCGAAGTAGCGGTCGATTTCCTCGATCAGCGCATTGATTTCTTCCTCGGTATAATAGTCCGTGCTACAGAAAATGGATACGACAAGATCCTTGATTCCGGCGTTCCGGTCCATCAGCTGCTGCAGGAAATCCGCACGTTCCTCCATGCCGAGCTCATTGCGGATCCACGGCACGAGCTGGCGCTCCGAAAGGTCCTCCTCCAGCGTCTCGATGTTATGATAGAGGTAATAGCACAGCTCTTCCATCGTATAGACTTTCGTCCCGGTGGACTGGAAGAAATAGGGTTCTTTTGCTTTATTGCCGATGCAGAAAATCAGTTTTCCCATATGTGCCGCCTCCTCTCTTCGGAAAATGCGAAACCTTCTTTAAATCGTCACGATCTTCTCCCAAACGCGGTAAGTGTTCGGATAGAAATGACCGAATCCCAGGTCCTTCACGGTAATGACCGCCGTCTCGCGGTCGAGACACCGGATGCCGATGGAAACCCGGGTCGTTTTATTTTCCCGGCCGTGCAGGTTCTTAAGGCTCATGACCACGTGCTGGGAATCTTTCTTTACGGTATGATAAATGGTGAAGTAAACTTCTTCGGTGTCGTCGAGAATGCCGACGGTCTTGGCATTTACCTCGCTCCAGCGCGTGCCGGCCCGAACCATCGGGTAGTCCGCGATCTGGTTGTCCTTGAACATGCGGATCGCAATTGTCGAGCGGATCATGTCCTCGGTCAGGAAGAGGAAATCACGCATATCCTCCGCATTCTCGTATAAGCCGAAATAAGCGGCTCCCTTCGCGTAAAGGTTCATGCCCTTGAATACGCGGCGTCCTGCGGCAAGAGACTTCAGGACTTCGTCCGACCAGGCGCCTTCAAAGCCCTTGCCGGTTACATAGATCGTCGACAGAATCTGCCGGTACAAAACCTTGTCGGTAATCGTGCGGAAGCAGTAAGCCAGCTGGTTGTCCGGCATCGTTTCGAGCATATTGTTATCAAGCAAAGTCGACAGGTCGGTAATCTGCGCCGTCACGGTAATCGGTGCAATCTTCTTCGCCGTCGAAAGCTGCGTATACGTAAGGCCGTTCTCGTTGAATTCAAACAGGCCGACGTCGTTCACCCAGAGTTCCTTCTTCTGGCAGACGGCGTAGAACATGAAGTTCTGCAAATGGCTGCGCACGCGGATGTGATCCCTGCGGATTCCGGTCGTCTCCATCGCGTCGGTCACCATCTGAATCAGCTTATCGCTCGGGTCGCGCATCGAAACCACGACGTGCTCGACACTGTCCGAAGTGTACTTCTGACGGAGCACAACCATGATTTTGCGGAAGAAACGTTCAAGGAAGTTTCGCGGCGTATATTCGACATCCCGGATATAGACGCTCTCCTCCCGTTCCGCCTTGCCGAGAAGGTCGTCGATGAACACTCCGGCATTACGGTTCTTACAGCGGATTGCTTCCTCTCCGAAAAGCCAGTCGCCGCTGTCATTCCGAACGCACAAAACAGTCGGAATCAGAAACTGTCCGCTGGTCGAAGAAACGCTGACGGACTCCGGCTCTTCTCCGCCCCTGCTGACGGCAATCTGCGTCATTTCCGGCGACAGGTCAAATCCTATGACAATCGGTCTACCCTCCGGCATGATGGGTTCTCTCCTTTATCACTTTAATCCTTAATCTCCCTGAACAGCTGGGAAATGGCAAATTCATCCTTGATGTAACGGTCCAAAAGCTCAAGCGCCTTGTTCCGGTCGCCTTCCTTCTCGGAAGCGATGATCCTGTTGATCTGTGCGAACCGGCTCGTGGAATCGCCGCTCTTGTCAAGCGTTCCGACAAGCGTTGTCTTCTCGGTAACGATGCTGCCGTCGGCAGACTCATCCGAGATTACATACTCAATCGTCTCTCCGTAGAACAGCACGAGCTCCTTAACGAAGATTCCGTAACAGATATCGCGCATCGGCACATCACGCTGCTGTCTCTTTCCGGCAACCCGGAACGAATAGTGAAGCGTTACCCGGTGCTTCGGATCGGTGCGGTATTCGATCAGCCGCTTGTCCTCTAAGCTCTCCGGTAACGGGAAGTACTTGCAGAGCTTCAAGAACTCCGGCAGCACCTTGCCGCGCGATTCCATTCTGGTAAGCCAGTACTCGGCGAAGTCACGGTCCTCCGTGGAGAGATCCTCCGCCTCCGCGCAAAGCTTCAAAAGCGCCAGGATGCAGATATCGTATTCGTCGAGGTTCGTATCCTTTTTCATAATCGCGACGGTTTCCTCGGAAATCGGCGCGTCCGAAAGAAGATACTTATATGCGACGTAGGTCATGTAAGCCTTGCAGAGCTGGCGGTTTCCGAGCGGGCTGTAGTACTTGCGGAATACCGCGTCGCCATACGGCAGATAAGCTTCCGTGAACAGAATCTGCGCCAGAAGACGTTCGTCCATCTTTGACGTGTCAATCTGCTTGTCATTGGCCTCCTGCCAAAGGTTATACATATCCACGGTGCGGCCCTGATAATACTCGAGAAGCACCGCGAAGATCCGGCTGCTGCGACGTCCCTGACGGAAAATGTCATACATGAAATCCGTCATGAACTCAATGTTGTCGTTGATCATCTCCTGCGGGATTTCCGTGGCGAACCGCTCCAAAGCCTTGATTTCCACGTTCTTATACCCGTAGGCGACCATCAGCTCGAGCGCCTTCTCGTAAGAGCTCCGGTTGATCAAAAGCCCGAGCATTTTGCCGCGCTGTTTGTCGGGCATGACGGCCCAGTTCACGACATTGAACATGGAATCCAGGCGGGAATCCTCAAGGCTGTCATAAAAGTGCAGGATCAGTGCCCGGTTCAGCTCGTCGGCAAATGCCGGACGAAGCCCCTGAATGCGGGACGCCTTCTTGCGAAGCTCGATGGAATACGCATCGGTCTTGCGCTCCTTCAAAGCTTTCTCCGCAAGCCACAGAAGAATCATATTGCTTCCCGGGCTTACCTGATAAGCCTCCTGGAAGCTGTCCTCCGCATGCATCAGCTTATGGTCTTCATAAGGGATGCCGTGCAGATAACGGTTATGTTTTTCATCCATCAGGACAATCACGGCATGCTCCGTATAAATGTCCACCTGCGCAATTCCGCCGACGAACGGCACAACGGTCTCGGTGTCTAACTCGCGGTGTGCCACGCAGACGTAACGGATGCCCGGTGCCGAGCAGCGGATCTCATGGCGGAACGCGATGCCTTCAAGACCGTTCAGAAATTCCTTCCGAAGCGTCTCGTCGTTCATGCACTCGTTGTAAAGAATCGTTAAGAACGGATCGTTCTTCTGCTCGCGCATCTCCGTAAGCGCATATTCGAAAATCTTATTCTTATAGCTTTCAAACGCCTCGCGGTTGCTGTCCTTATGCACGACGATGTTCGCGTACAGATAAGACAGGCGCTTGTCGTGAAGCTTACTGTTATAGGCAAAATACGTCAGAACGGCCGGCTCGAGCACTTCGTCGGTGTCGCCGCTCTTCGTGTACATATAGTATTCATACAGTTCCGGAATCCGAAGCTGCTCTTCCACGCCCTTCTTATACCACTCGGCGTAGATGAGGTCCTTCTTCCGCGCGCGGATCAGCATCTGGCAAAGCGCGGAAAGCGCTTCCTTAAGTTGGAACTTCCGGTAAATTCCGGAAAGCACCAGATAGCAGATGTCCTTATACTCCCGAAGCCGCTCGGCAAGATACGAGAACTGAATTGCCGCGTCTCTCTCGAGATAATCATGTCTTACGGCAAATGCCATGGTCTGCACTTCGAAGTTACCGGTCTCGTGCAGAAGCGAAGGCTCCGCGTTAATCAGGGAAGCCGCTTCGGCAAACAGAATCGGGGAACGGTTTCCGTCATCGTACATGCCGCGCAGTTCGTCAAGCTTAAGCTTGCGGTTCTTCGCATAGCGGGGATCCAGTTCAAGCAGAAGAAGCGCCGGAACAAAACGTCCGTCCTTCTCGCTGCAAAGAACATATAACTGCTCCATCAGATCGGCTTTGCCTTCCGAGGCGCGTTCGGCCTTCAGATAAAGGTACATGGCCTTGGTCACGGTGCCGCCCTGCATCCATTCCTCGTCCGAGAGGGCACGCAGTCTCGCCGCGGCAGCATTCTCACGGCCGGCAATGCGGTCCAGATGCACGCGGTACAGCTTCAGCCCGATATTCGATTCTTCGGTATCCTTCTCGAGTCTTGACACAAGTCCCTCGGCCTCGGCAACATACCGGCCGGCGGAGATTTGGTTCATCCTGAAGGACAGATAGTTTTCATACAGTCTGCCAAAGGCTTCCTTGCGCTCGTGGCGCTCGAGAAGCGCCTCCGGCTCCGGAATCGGCTTGTCAACAGAGATGGTTACGAAAAGCTGCTGGTTCTGCGCCTCGACGGCAAGTGTTGCCGTGCTCGTGCCGTAGCCGAGCTTATCGGGCAGAATCCGAAACGGAATGTCACAGCGGTTTTCATGGAAGCTCTCCATCGTAATCTGCTCCCGGTCGGGAACAAGGAAATCCGCCGTGGAGGTGACTCTTGCGTTCACATAGCCCCATGTGCTTTTCGTAATCTGAATCTTACCGTACAGGCGGCTTTCGGATACGGAATAATCAAGCCGCTCCTCATCGCTTTGTAACGTGACGCCCATCTTCTTGCCGGTCACGACAAGGAATTCCTCAAGGGCACGGTCACTCGCCTGGCTCTTACGGAGCACCTCAAGCAAAAAGACGCTGTGCGGTTCATGGTATTGCAAAAAAGGCAGGAACGCAGGGTCGTTAAACAGACGAAGCGCTTCCTCCCAGTGATAGCGGGCCAGAGATACAAACCGGCTCATGTCCGCAATCGTCCCCTCCGAAGAAATCAGGGAAGGCGCGCTGACGGAAATCCGGTACGGAAGAGACACTTCGCCGCAATCCGTCACGAACGTGATCTCTCCGCTGATATCCTCGCATCCGGTGATATAGTCTCCGCGGATGACATACTCCACGGTATTGTTAACGCCGACAAACTGCGGCGTGGTGATTTCGAAAATACGGTTATCCGAGCAGACGATTCCCTTCATGGAAACGCCGGAACTGTTTGTGATTCCGATTCTGCCGGTCTGCCTGCGCCACATTTCGGCGGAAAGGACAAGCTTCTCTTTGGACAGAATGATGCGGGGAAGTTCGTACTCAATGATACCGCGGGAAATCTTTCCGATCTTCTCTTTCATGAGAGCTCTCCTTTCTTTAAGCATACATAAGAATTGTAGCACAATTTTTCACATTTGTCACGAATAATCGGAAAAAGGCAGTTCTCCGATTTTTCGGAAAACTGCCTTTCATAAACAATGGATTTTTGCACCGATTATGCCAGCTTAGCCTTAGCGGTTTCGCAAAGCTTTGCAAAGCCTGCAGCGTCGTTAACGGCGAGATCGGAAAGCATCTTACGGTTGATGTCAACCTCAGCAAGCTTAAGACCGTACATGAACTTGCTGTAGGAGAGACCGTTCATGCGGCATGCCGCATTGATACGTGCGATCCAAAGAACACGCATCTCTCTCTTTCTCTGCTTACGTCCGGCAAATGCGGAGGTAAGGGCGCGCATTACGGACTGCTTGGCGATGCGGTACTGCTTGGAGCGTGCTCCGCGGTAACCCTTAGCCAGCTTCAATACTCTGTTATGTTTCTTCTTGGCGTTTAAGCCGCCTTTAATTCTTGCCATGATATTAGTCCTCCTTCGACCGTCTTACAGATAGGGTAAGATTTTCTTCATATTTCTTTCGCTGGCATGATCAACCGTGGTTGCGCGCCGCAAATTTCTCTTCATCTTGGTAGACTTTTTGGTAAGAATGTGCTGCTTTCCGGCCTTCATTCTCTTCAGCTTACCGGTACCCGTCTTCGTAAAACGTTTTGCAGCGGAGCTGTTTGATTTCATCTTAGGCATAATACAATGTCCTCCTTGTTTAAACTCTGTCTGTTATTTCTTTTCCGCCAGAATGACCACAAGATTCCGGCCCTCCATTTTGGGCGGCTTGTCAACGGCTGCGACATCCTCCAGTTTCTGACAGAACGCCAGAACGGTGTCCATGCCGGCCTGCTGATGTGCCATCTCACGCCCGCGGAAACGAAGTTCCACCTTAACCTTATTCCCTTTCGTAATGAACTTGCGAGCCTGACCTGCTTTCGTGTTCAGGTCATTGTCGGCGATGCCGGGAGTAAGCTGAATCTCCTTGATTTCGGTGGTTTTCTGTTTCTTACGGTTCTCCTTCGCTTTGCGCACCTGCTCGTAGCGGAACTTGCTGTAGTCCACAATTCTGCAAACCGGCGGCTCTGCATTGGGCGCGATTTTCACCAAATCCAGATTGGCTTCCTGTGCAATGTGAAGAGCATCCTTAGCGGGCATAACCCCAAGCTGCTCCCCGTGCTCCCCGATCAGCCGGATCTCTTTGTCCCTGATCTGCTCGTTGATCATGTAATCGCTAATGGTACAACACCTCCTCAAAGGGAAAAACGGTACTTTTTCAAAAAGAAAAAGCGGATGATAATATCCGCCCGACAAATAGTCCCGCTTTCTCAAAAAACGGGAAAATATACGGACCTCTTCGCGCAATTGCTTGAGGTGAGAGCGGATACTCTGCTTCGGCTGTAATCTTACAGCAAATGGAATAATAGCATGTCCCATGGCAAATGTCAACGCTTTTTTTGAAAAAAGGCTCCGACTTTAGCCGGAGCCCGTTCTACCACGTTTCCACGCGGGTTGCAAACCGTTTCATGACGTTCCGGTCATGGGTAATGAAAATGTAGGTCAGCTGATACCGGTCATGCAGTTCGGCGAGCAGCTCAAGAATCTGCTCCTGCACGGTCACGTCAAGTGCCGAAACCGGCTCGTCCAAAACGAGTACCTCGGGCTTGGACATCAGCGCCATGCCGATGGCGACTCTCTGACGCTGTCCGCCGGACAGATCGGTCACCTTTCTCTCGCCGTATTCGGGCGGAAGTCCGACTCGCTCAAGCATCTCCGCGGCAAGTTTTTTGCGTTCTTCCTTCGGAACCTTCCGGATGCGGAGCGGTTCCTCCAAAAGCCAGTTCACGCTCTTCGCCGGATTCAGGCTTCCGTAGGGATCCTGGAATACCATTCCGACGCTTCCGTTTACCGAAACGGTGCCGACTACCGGGCGAAGCAGCCCGCAGAGGCACTTCGCAAGCGTCGATTTACCGGTTCCGCTTCGGCCGATGATGCCGTAAACCTCTCCCTTATTGACGGACAGGTTGTAATTTTCCAAAACCTTCGTGCGGTAACGAAGCGGGTTTTTGCCGCGCTTTTTACCGAAATAGACATGCAGATGGGATACCCGGATGATCTCCTCGCTTTCGCCTTCTCCGGCGGGAACCTTCATCTGTCCGGAGAAATCCTTTCCGACCGAGGCCGCAATCAGTTCCTTCGTGTACTGCTCCTTCGGATTCTCAAACACTTCCGTTGCAACACCCTCTTCGGCGATGACGCCGTCATGGAACACGAGCACGCGGTCGCAAATGCGCTTCACGATGCCGAGATCGTGCGAGATGAACAAAACCGCCGTCCGGTATTTCTTCTGAAGCCTGTCAAGAAGCACGAGAATCTGCTCCTGCGTCTCCGCATCAAGCGCGGTCGTAGGCTCATCGCAGATCAGCACCTTCGGGTTGTTGAGCATGGCCATCGCAATCATGATGCGCTGCCGCTGCCCGCCCGAAAGCTTCGCCGGGTAGCTCGAAAGAATCCTGTCCGTATCGGTCAGGTCCACCTCAAGAAGGGCATTCTTAAGTTTTTCCTCAATGTCTTTCTTTTCAAAGCCCTTTTCGCTGTGCGTAAGCATTTCCGCCATCTGTTTACGGATTCGCATGGACGGATTTAATGACGACATCGGCTCCTGAAATACCATCGCGATTTCCGCACCGCGATAGCGCTGCATTTCCTTCGCGTTGTAATGGGACATGTCCACATCGTGACTGCCCTCTTCGTCCTTATACCGGACACGGATGTCGCCGACTGCCGCGCCGCTTTCCGGCAGAAGATGCATGACCGAAAGTGCCGTAACGCTCTTGCCGCTTCCGGATTCGCCGACGATGCCGAGCTTCTCGCCGGGCTTCAGGCTGAAGTCCACGCCGTGCACTACCTCCTTCGGCTCACCGCTGTCCGTGGAAAATGCCACGCGAAGCCCCGTCACGCTTAAAACCGAACCGTCATCCTTAGAAGCCTGCTCGGGATAGCGTTCCCGGAGGATACGGCGGGTTTTCTTTCTTGTTGCCGCCGGGTCCTCGGTGTCCGCGGCATTACCGGAATGTACGTCACTGATCAGCGTCACGCCGAGCACGCAAAGCACGAGAATAAGACCCGGGAATATGACAATCCAGGGTGCAAGGCCGAGGTAACTCTGTCCGTCGGAAAGCATCCTTCCGAGACTGGCATCCGGAGGCTGCACACCGAGGCCGAGATAGGAAAGACCTGCTTCCGCCAGAACCGCATTGTTGAAGCCGACGGCCATCGTCACAAGAAGCGTCGCCCGGATATTCGGAAGCATGTGCACGAACAGGATCCGCAGCTTGCCTACGCCGAGAAGCTTGGCATTTGCCACATAATCCATCGGACGCTGCTTGCGGATTTCGCTTCGCACAACTCTCGCGATGCTCGGGACGAAAAGGATTCCGAGCGCGAGGATGACATTTTTCTCGCCCTTGCCGAACAGGCATACCATGACAAGCGCAAGCAGAATGCCCGGGAAGGCAAGCAGGCTGTCGTTGATTCTCATAAGCGCCGTATCGAAGAAGCCGCCGAAGAAGCCGGCCATGGCGCCGAGCACCGTGCCGACGATGCCGCCGAGAAGAATCGTGGCGGCGCCGATGAAGAACGAGGTGCGCGCGCCGACCATTACGCGGCTTAAGACGTCGCGCCCGAGCTGATCCGTTCCGAACGGATGCGAAAGCGAAGGCGCTGCGTTTCGAAGCGTCGCATCTACGGCTGTCGGGTCATAAGGCGTGTGAATCAGGCCCCACAGCACGAGAAGCACTGTGAAACCGAGGAAGCATCCGCCGCATATAAAGTTGAAGGAACGATACCGTTTCATATTATTCCTCCTCCTTTTGGATGAACGCCTCAATCACGCCGTTTAAGACAATGACGACGATTCCGATGTATAAAACGATTGCCTGCACGACGTTGTAATCGCGGTTCGCAACCGAATTGACCAAAAGCCTGCCGAGTCCGTTCACGCCGAAAACCTGCTCGATGACAATGCTGCCTGCCACGATTTCGGACACAACGACTCCGAGAAATGTCACGGTTGCCGCAAGCGCATTCGGCAGAAGATGCTTTCTTAAAATCTCCCATTCACCGAGTCCTTTGCTCCTTGCGGTGCGGACATACTCCTTCCGCTTTTCGGTAAGAAGGGCGCTTCGAAGAAACCGGATGGTCATCGAAACCTTCGGCAGCGCAACCGCAAGCGCAGGGAAGAACAGGTACGAAATGCAGCCCGACAGATTCTCGTCATAGGACACGAAAGCGCCCGGAACGAAAAGATGAAGCCCGAGCCCCAGAATGACCGAAATCAGAATGCCCATGAAGAAAGCCGGGATCGCCATGAACGTCTGGTTCACGAATACGCCGGCGCGGTCGCCGATGCTGCCCGGATAACGAGCATACAAAAGTCCGAACGGGAACGACAGCACGACGATGATGACAAATGCCATGCCCGCCAGAATCAAAGTATTCGGAAGCGTTACGCCGAAAAGCTCCGATACGGGACGGCCGTAACGCTCGGATTTGCCGAGGTCGCCGGTGAATACGCCGCCGATCCAGCGCCCGTACCGCACAAGGACATTGTCATTCAGCCCCATCTCCTCGCGGAGGGCCTCAATCTGCTCCGGCGTCGCATTTGTCCCGAGCCTGGCCTCTGCCGCGTCGCCCGGCAATACGGAAAATGCCAGAAACGTAATAAAAGAGAGCGCCACAACGGCAGCAAACATCGAAACGATCTTCTTAACTGCTCTCATGGCGCTCTCCTTTCAAATTGTGTTTACTTCTCTTCGGAAATCGCACTCATATCCTGCACGTATACGGGATAGAATGTATATCCTTTCAGTCCCTTGCGAACTGCTACCATCAGGGACGGGCTCTGAATGAATACGGAAGCCGCATCGTCTGCAAGACACTGCTGTGCTTTCAGATACAAAGCCTTTTTCTGAGCCGGGTCCGTAGTTGCCAGCGCATCGCTGTACGCCCGGTCGAACTCCTCACTTTCATAATTGATGAAATTCTTCTTCGAACCGCTGATGTAATACTTCAGAATATCGCTCGGTGCGAGCTGGGAATCCAGGCCTATGATGGTTGACTGATGATTGTGATCATGGTACACATCGGAAAGCCAGCTTGCCCACTCAATCAGCTGAATCTCCATGTTGATTCCGACCTTCTTCAGCTGGGAAGCGATAACCTCCGCCGTCTGCACATGATATGTGTAGTTGGACGGAACGGAGCAGGTGAAGGTGAACCCGTCGGGATATCCGGCTTCCTTCAAAAGCTGCTTGGCCTTCTCGGGGTCATACGGGTAAGCATTGACGCTGTCCTCGTTAAAGTAAGCCGTGAAGCCCGCGTATACGCCGCTTCCGATCTTCTTGCCCTTGCCGTCGTTCAGAATCGCGAGAATCTCATCCTTATCGATTGCGTAATTGACCGCCTGACGGACTTCCTTCTTATCAAAGGGCTTTACCTTGTTATTCAGGAACAGACCCTGAACAAGGCTCATCTCGCCGACTTCGATATAGTATTTGTCCTTTAACTGTGCGGCCTGGTCAGCTGTCAGGTACGGGAAGATATCAATCTCGCCTGCCTGCAGCTTCAGGAATGCGGCATCCGTGCTCTCGGAGATGGAAAATGTCACCTTCTCAAGGCTCGCTGCCTTGCCGTAATAGTTGTCGTTCCGCTCCATGACAAGGCCGCTCATGGGCGTATAGGAAACAAACCTGAAGGGGCCTGTTCCGACAGGTTTCGTCTTCTGCTCCGTGTAGTCACAGGGAACGATGCTTGCCGTGAAGTACCCGATCAACTCGGTGTTGCCTTCCTGCAAAGTAACAACAACAGTGTCTTTGTCATTCTCCTTTGCGGATGTGATGTCGGAAATAACAGAAAAAGCGGCCAAAACCTGGACCTCCGGATCGGAAGTCGTAAGCTTGCCCGCGACACGTTTAAGGGAATAAACTACATCCTCTGCAGTAAGCTTCTTTCCGTTGTGGAAGGTCACATCGCTTCGAAGCACGAAGGTATATGTCTTTCCGTCGTCGGAAATGCGGTAGCTTTCCGCTACTGCAGGAACGAGATTGCCTGCCGGGTCCGATTTCACCAGACCTTCGAACAGGTTATACAAAACTTCCTTAGTTCCTGCCGCTACTGCTTTATGCGGGTCAAGACTGTCTAAATCCTGTGTTATTCCGACCACCACCGCTCCGCCGTTTTTCCCGTCCTTTGTGCCGTCTTTCTTACATCCGGAAAGTGCAGCCGCAGCTACGGTAAGGAGAAGAACCGTGAAAAGAAATCTCTTCATATGTCCTCCCTCGGCATCTTGTGATGCTCTTATAAGATTTACAAGCGTATCATATCACATTTTCCCCGGAATGCAAGACTTTTCGTCCGGGCGCGGGGAAAATGTGAAAAAAGAGTTGCTTTCTTGAACGATTTCGGAAAATGTGATAGGATAGATTTGATTGGGGGCATTTTTATGAAACGTGCTTATTTATTGCTATTATCACTGTGCATCCTGCTTCTTGTTTCTTGTTCGGGCGAGACGGCTTTACCCGAGGCCGGAACAAGCAGACCGAAGCGGACGCCGACTGCGACCGAGGCTCCGACCGAAGCGCCGACCCCGACGTATCTGCCGACGCCGAGCGAGGTTCCGACTGAGACGCCGACGCCGGATGCCCCGAAGAAGCTTGACGCGGGCGCCGTCGGCCTTAAGAAAGAGGATATCGTCAATTATTACTGCCGCATCGGACTGACGAGCGAATATACGAACGGCAACGTCATCGATTATGTGCGGAAGTGGCAGAAGCCCATTGTTTATATCATCGAAGGAACGCCGAATCCGGATGATCTTGCCCTGATTGAAAGGCTCGTCACGGAGCTCAATCAGGTTTACGGCTTCCCGGGCATGTATCCCGCGGATGAATCCGATGATTCCGTCAACTTCACGATGCGTTTTTTGGATTATGAAGAGTATACGTCTGCTTCGCTTGCCGCCATCGGCGACGGCTACACGGACGGCTACAGTTCCATCTGGTTTCGAGACGGTGAAATCACGGATGCCGAAATCGGTGTCTGCAACGACCTGAGCAGGACCAATAAGAACCATGTCATTCTCGAAGAAATCATTCAGGCCCTCGGGCTTCAGAACGATACGTACGATTATCCGGAAAGCCTGTTCTACCAGGGCTACAACGAACCGCAGTGGCCGTGCGAACTGGATTGGTTTTTAATCCGGTTCCTGTATCATCCCGAGCTTGCCCCGATGATGAAGGAGCCCCTCGTCCGCATGACGGCGGAACTGATCATTACGGAATAAAGAAATTCGAAAGGAATCATTATGCAGAATATTACCGGCAAACAGACGGCTCTTGATGACGACGCCGAAATCTATAAAAGAGGCGCGGAACGGGCCGACAACAAGACCGAAAAGCAGACCTGGAGCGAATTAAGCGCCAAGGGCAAATGGTCGTATTTTTGCACCTACTATCTGGCCAGGATTCTTCTGGTTCTTGCCGTTTTGGCGCTCGTTGGTTACTTCCTGTATTCCGTCCTGAAACCGAAGCCGAAGGATGTCGCGTATATCGTAGTCCTGGACAACACCCTCGACGCTGTTGCCCTGCAGGAATTCTTCGACGATGCCGTTGTGGAAATGGGCTATGAAAAAGGCAAAGCCGAAATCTTCTGCGACACCCGCCTTTCCGGTTCCCAGAATTCCCTTACCGACATGTCAACCCTGTCGACCTATATTGTGGCCGGCACTCTGGACATTCTGATTGCCGATGAGAAGGGACTTCGCCGCTATGCCGAGAACAGCATGCTGGTCGATCTCGAAACGCTTCCCGATGACATCAAAGCTGCCATCCCCGAGGAGGACCGCTACATCTACCATTTCGTTCCGAACAACGATTCCCCGAAAGATGCCGTGGAGCGTGATATCTTCCTCGGAATCCGCTTAGACAACACCGAATTGATTCAGAACGTCAAGTTCACCACGCGCGAGACCGATTACATCCTGACTCTCATTCCGACCGGCGACGGCGTGAAGAACGGCAATGCCTACGGTGTAATCCGGGCGATTCTCGGAATCCCGCAGGTGAAATAAAGCTTCTCAGCTGAGACAAATGCAACAAAAAACCGGGCATAACCTGCCCGGTTTTCTTATGTTCTTCTTACTTCTTCGTAATATATCCGAGGGCGACAAGCGTCTCTGCGGAAAGGATTGCTCCGCCGGCGGCGCCGCGCTTCGTGTTGTGAGAGAGTCCGACGAACTTCCAGTCGTAAACCTTATCCTCACGAAGACGTCCTGCCGAAACGGCCATGCCGCCTTCGAGGTCGCGGTCCAGAGCAGCCTGCGGACGGTTGTCCTCTTCGAAGTAGTGGATGAACTGCTTCGGTGCGCTCGGAAGCTCGAGCTCCTGCGGAAGTCCCTTGAAGGTTGCCCACTTCTCAAGAATCTGCTCCTTCGTGGGTTTCTTCTTAAACTTTACGAATACGGCAGCCGTATGTCCGTCACTTACGGGAACGCGGATGCACTGCGTCGTGATGACCGGACCGTCAGCCTTGACAATCTCGCCGTTCTCAATCTTACCCCAGATGCGAAGAGGCTCCTGCTCGCTCTTCTCTTCCTCACCGCCGATGTACGGAATGACATTGTCGATCATCTCCGGCCAATCCTTGAAGGTCTTGCCTGCGCCGGAAATTGCCTGATACGTCGTCGCTACAATCTCATAAGGCTCGAACTCGCGAAGCGCATGCAGCATGGGCGTGTAGCTCTGAATCGAGCAGTTCGGCTTAACAGCCACAAAGCCCTTCGTCGTTCCGAGACGCTTTCTCTGGAACGGAATGATGTCATAGTGCTGCGGGTTCAGTTCCGGAACTACCATCGGAACATCGGGCGTCCAGCGGTGTGCGCTGTTGTTCGAAACAACGGGCGTCTCGGTCTTAGCGTAAGCATCCTCGATGGCGCGGATCTCGTCCTTCGTCATATCGACTGCGGAAAATACGAAGTCGACTTCTGCTGCCACAGCCTCCACCTCGTTTACGTTGCGGACAACAAGCTTCGCAACGCGCTCCGGCATCGGATCCGTCATCTTCCAGCGGTCACCGACTGCTTCCGCATAGGTCTTGCCCGCGCTTCTCGGGCTTGCGGCAACCATCGTTACCGTAAACCACGGATGGTTCTCCAAAAGGGAAATGAATCTCTGCCCTACCATACCCGTAGCGCCGAGGATTCCGACTTTAAACTTTTCTTTTACTTCAACTGCCATATCGGCCTCCCTGCTGCGGAATTACTTCTCTCAACCCCGCACTGTGTATTTCTGCGGCGGACATTTGTCCGCGAACTTGCCTTATTCTATACCATGTAAGAGGAAAATGCAAGTCCTTTTTTCATTTTTCATAAAGTTTTTTTAATATGCCGAAACAATATCGCTGTAATAGGTCATCATTGTCATAATCATGACGTTCATCGCTTCGTCCATATCGTATACAACGGCGGCGTCACGGAAATCATCAAACGAGCAGTCGATAATCTCAAATTGGGTATATCCGTCCTCGTCCAAATCGGCGATCAGGAAGAATTCATAGCCGGGGAACGTGATGCTGATGCTCGCGAGCCGCTGCGTGCTGTAGTAATTCTCCGGATCTTCCGGCTCGAAATTGCAGAAGAACCGGTCGGTCGAATCAAAGCCGAAGAAGACCGCATATGCATTCGATTCTTCCTGCTCCGCTTCGCGGTCTCCGGCGCCTTTGAATTCCACGTTCTGGGCCTTCAGGAATGCGGCCAGATCTTCATAGGACATGGTGCCGAGCCCCTCGACAACGCCGCGCATAACGTAATCGTAACGTTCCGAACGGCTGAAATGCCAGGAGTCTTCGTAAACCAGTCCTTCCGGTGCCTTGGGCGCCGGTGTGTAGGAGCCGTACGCGCCAACCATCTCCGGAACGAACCGCTCCGGATGATCTTCGATTTCATATGTCAGGCTGACCTCACCGGTCGCGTAAGGGGCAAGATATCCGGTATTGAACCAGAGTTCGATGCCGTCATCCGTAGCAACCCAGCCGACCGTTCCGTCCGTGATAGCCTTTCGGACAAGTTCCTTCCAGTTATCCCAGAAGCCTTCGGGTTCCGCCTGTGCCGCCAGGTCTGCCAACACATCGTCGGTCAAGCCGTCGCGATCCGAAATCAAATCCCCCAGCGTTAACGTTTCGCCGGTCTGCGAATTAAAGTTATATCCCGTCCGGTATTCATACGGATGCGCTCCGCCGAAATAAGTATCATCATCTCTCTCATATGCGAAAACCTTGGAGTCGTTTCTGTGCACCCGGATTATGTTATGTTCATACCATCTTTCATTGAATTCGCCGTTCACGGTCTCAAACATGGCGCCCGCATCGTCGCGAACCTTAAAATTCTGCCGATAGGTGTAAAGATTCTGCGCTCTGACAGCTTTCGCGAGGTTTTCATATTCGTACTCGGTGATGTAAAGGTAATCGATCTCCGAATCGAAGGCCGGCCCCTCACCCGTGTATTTTTCCGAATAGCGGTCACAGCCGTCGCCGTGTGCGACAACGTAGTTCGGGCCTTCCTTCACATCGGGCACCGGCATTTTGTCCGCAACAGGCGTAGGTGTCACGGTTGCCTCCGGTGTAGCTCCCGCCGTCGGAGTGGGTGTAGGCGTCTCAGGCTCACCGGTCGGCACCTCGCTGGGCGTCACCACTTCACTGGGCGTAGGCGTCGACTTTCCTTTTCCGACGCGGTTTTTGCCCTCTTTCGCGCTTTCGTCTTCCGAACCGCATGCCATGAGGCAAACCGCCAAAACAATTGTCAGGACCAGACAAAGTAATCTCTTCATCGTTTTCTCCTTCCGCGCAATTCGAGTGTTTCGCATTTTCCTTTAATAGAGTTCCGGATAATACAGATAAAAGCCCTGAAGAAGCACCGCAAGGGCCTCTTCGATATTGACAAATGAGACCGTTCTCTGGGAAGGCAGTCCGTCCTTCTCTGGGAAGGACCGGTCCACCACATCATATTCCACCGTGCTTGTGTGATAGTTGTCCGTCACAAGCAGGAAGCCGTCCAGCTTAAACGGCAGGACATATAACAGGGAAAGCGTCTGCACACCTGTCGGATCGTTCTCGTTTTTCGGCCAGAACATCAGCTGGATTTTATCTCCGTTCATGGGATCGTAAAATGAGATGTTGGGCTGTTCTTCTTCTGCTTCGCCGGGGGCGACGAATGTGTAGGAAAGATCCGTCATATCAAGACTGAGTGTGCATTCGTCATAGGTCATGGTCCCGACGCCGTCAATCAGCTTCAGCAGAATTTCCTCGTAAATCGGGGTCTGCGCCTCCTTCGGGTCGGCTTTCTCCTCACGCTCCTTCAGAATGCCGTCCGCAAAGGCGCCGACATACTGCTCCGCAAAAAGCTCCGGATGCTCGGTAACCTTCAGCGTCCCTTTGTAAAGCTCCGTAAGGTCGTCGGTCATGTATTCCATTTCAATCCAGTATTCGATTCCTTCATCGGCATATACCCATCCGTAATGACGGAAGCCGAACAGCTGCGTGAAAACATTGTCCCAGGAATCAAGCAGAACGTTTTTATTGCCGTATTCCGCCTCGATGCCCGCGCGCATTGCTTCCTGCAAAACGTCGGTATCCTTAATGACATCCGTGATGTCGAGCGGTTCGCCGGTTTTGGTGTCAAATGAGTATCCTGTCAGGTCCTCAGTCACAATAGTGCCATTATTCTTACTGAGGCTTCTCGTGTAAGAGAATACGGCGGAATCGTTTCTGTACGGCGTAATCCTGTCGATATAATACAACCATTTGTCAAACCGTTCCGTCTGCACGGAAAGAATCTTCAGAATCTCATTCTGATAGTACGCGCCGGACTCGCTGTGCTGATTGTTTTCTTCCTTCATCCTGGCGGCAAGACCCGGATATCCGTCCTCCGTCAGATAGATGAAATCAATCTCCGAAGTGAACGCCGGCTGATTGGGGCTTGTATAGGTGTCCGCATAGGCCGTTCCGTCCGTGGAAGTTCCGATGGCATAAAGCGGTCCCTCCGTAAGCTCCGTATGCGGAAGCTTCGCGGTGTCCGGCGTCGGCATCGGCGTAATCTCCTTTGTCGGCTCCGGGGTTGCCGTGTTTTCGGGCGTTGCCGTCGGAGTGCCTGTCACCGCCTCGGTAACCTTCTCCTCTTCTTTCGTTCCGCCTTTCTTTTCTTCTTTACATCCGACAAGGCATACAGCCATCGCCAGAATCAAAAGAAGCGCAATTCGTCTTTTCATGTCATCCTCCTGTAACGCACTCAGTTCTCATATCGGGATACAAAATCCCTGAGCAGTTTCTCCAGTTCCTCATAGTCGCCTATCTCATTCGACCTTCTTCGAAGCGATGCCGAATCGGGATACCCTGAAAAATACCATGCCACATGGCTTCTCATCGCGGGCATTGCGCGTTTCTCCCCGATTCGTTCAATCTCCATCCGCGCATGCTTAAGCGCGGTTTCCGCAACGGTCCGGACATCCGGTCTTTCCGGAACCGGTTCGCCCGAAAAGGCGGCTTTACACTGCTCGAAGATCCACGGGTTTCCTCTTGCCGCACGCGCGATCATGACACAGTCGACGCCGGTTTCCCGCTTCATTGCAAGTGCCTTTTCGGCACTGTCGACGTCTCCGCTTCCGATGACCGGAATCGATACCGCCTCTTTGACCTTTCGAATGCAGTCCCAGTCGGCCTTACCGGCATAAAACTCTCCGCGGAGTCTTCCGTGAACGGCAACGGCCGAGGCACCGGCCGCTTCGCAGACCTTTGCAACCTCCGTCGCATTTTCCACGGAAAAGCCCTTCCGGATTTTGACGGTCACGGGCTTCGGCTGCGCCTTCACCATCGCATCCACAATCTGAAAGACAAGAGAAGGGTCTTTCATCAAAGCCGAACCTTCTCCGTTATTTACCACCTTCGGGACGGGGCAGCCCATGTTGATATCGAAAAGATCGAATTCCCGGTCGGAAAGATACGCCGCCTGCTCCGCCATGATTGCAGGGTCGCATCCGAACAGCTGCAGGGCAACCGGGTGCTCCCCGGGCACCGTCTGAAGCAGCTCTTCGGTATTCCGGTTTCGGTACATGACGCCCTTGGCGCTGACCATTTCCGTATACAGAAGACCCGCTCCGTGCTCCTTGCAGATAAGCCGGAACGGGAGGTCCGTAATGCCGGCCATCGGCCCGAGCGCCGTGTCCGTTTCAATTGTCACATTTCCGATGCGAAAACTCATGCCTTGTCCTTCCGCCTGCTTTGTTTCGCATAAATGATCTGCAATCCCTTCAACGTCAGGTCGGGATCGTAAACGTCAATCATATCCGTTTCCGAGGAAATGATTCTGCCGAGGCCGCCGGTCGCAACAACCTTCATATCCGTAAGACCGGCCTCCTCCTTCACCTTTTTAATGATATATTCCGTCTGTCCGATGCAACCGTACACAAGACCGGCCTGCATGCTCGAAATCGTGTCGCGCGCAAGGATGCTCTTCGGCTTCTCAATCGCAATCTCGGGAAGCTTCGCAGTCTCATTCCACAAGGCATTCGCGCAGATGCGGATGCCGGGGCTTGTGATGCCGGTCTCAAAGATGCAGCCGGGAAGCACGAGATCATATGTTGTCGCGGTGCCAAAGTCGATGACCATTACCGGCGAGCCGTACAGTTCATATCCTGCCACGCAGTCGACGACGCGGTCCGCGCCGAGTTCCTTCGGGTTGGCCATGTTGATGCGAAGCCCGGTCTTCATGCCTGCCTCAATCACAATCGGGGTTTTGTTCAGGTATTTGATGATTCCCGAATTCAGGGAATGCATGATTCCGGGAACAACAGACGCAATAATGACGTCCGCAAGACTGTCCGGATCAAAACCGGAGCCCGAAAGAAGCGAACGGATCCATACGCCGAATTCGTCGCTTGTTCTTTGCATTTTTGTCGTCATGCGGAAGGTTTTCAAAATCTCCTCGCCGCGGAAGATTCCGAACGTAATATTCGTATTTCCCACATCGATTCCGAGTAAAATGTCCTTTTTCATGCTTCTGCCTCCGGGTCAAGTCCGAGAAAGAATACCTTAAAGTAAAGCTCTAAGGATTCCCACAGTTCCTGCTCTTCGTTCCGAATCTTCTTAATCTCGAGCGCGCTTCCGATTTCGTCGAACGCGGGATCGCCTTCGTTCGCCGAAACGCTGAAAAGAAGTGTTCCTTCCTCGTCGAATTCAAGCATCAGTCTTCCGCCGACCTTCTCGGTAAAGAATACGCAGATGATCTTCAGTCGGTCCTTCACGTCCTTGGGAAGACTCTCGAAATCCGGATTCAGGTAGAACAGTTTTTCATATGCGCTTGCTCCGCAGAGCACAACCTTATCCTGATACATTACGAGAGCTCCTCCTCGGAAAGCGTAGCAAACATAACCGCCTTAATCGTATGCATGCGGTTCTCCGCTTCGTCAAACACCTTGCTGTACTTCGATTCGAATACCTCGTCGGTGACTTCCATCTCGTTAAGGCCGAATTTCTCACTGATGGTCTTGCCGATGCCGGTGTTCAGGTCATGGAAGCTCGGCAGGCAGTGTAAGAAGATGGCATTTTCCGAAGCATTCTCCATGCACTTCATGTTAACCTGGTAAGGAAGCAGGTCATGGATTCTCTCGTTCCAAACCTCGTCCGGCTCACCCATCGATACCCATACGTCGGTCGAAATGACATCGGCGCCCCTGGTTCCTTCCGTCACGTCTTCGGTAAATGTGAGCGTTGCCCCGGAAGCCTTTGCGTACTCTTCGCAGGTCTTTCTGAGCTCTTCGTTCGGCCAGTACTTCTTCGGCGCGCAGCAAACAAAATGCAGTCCGAGCTTGCTGCAAACGATCATCAGAGAGTTGCCGGTATTGTAGCGGGCGTCGCCGAGATAGGCAAACTTAATGCCCTTCAGGTAACCGAAATGATCCCGGACGGTAAGCATGTCGGCAAGCATCTGCGTCGGATGATACTCGTTCGTCAGACCGTTCCAAACCGGAACCCCCGAATCCTTCGCAAGCGTCTCCACGATCTCCTGGCCGTAGCCGCGGTACTCGATGCCGTCGAACATTCTGCCGAGCACTCTTGCGGTATCGGCGATGCTCTCCTTCTTTCCGATCTGGGATGCGGACGGATCCAGATAGGTCGTCCCCATTCCGAGGTCATGCGCGGCAACTTCAAACGAGCAGCGCGTTCTTGTGCTCGTCTTCTCGAAAATCAAAGCAATGTTCTTGCCTTCGCAGCCGGAAACATGAATGCGCTTCCTCTTTCTGGCGCGAAGCTCCTCGGCAAGATCAAGAAGCCCGATGATCTCCTCGGGCGTAAAATCCTTAAGCGTTAAAAAAGATCTTCCTTTCAAATTCATGATATACATCCCTCCTGTTTAATATTCCACTCTTTGAAGCGTCAGCCCGTGCGCCGGTGCCGTCGGCCCCGCAAGCGCCCTGTCCGCTCCGCCAAGAATTGATTTCATTTCATCCGGCTCGCGCTTGCCTTCTCCGATCTCCAAAAGCGTCCCGGTCAGAATCCTGACCATGTTCGGCAGGAATCCGTTTCCGGAAAATGCGATGGCAATCTCCGGGAAAGCCGTCTCCCCTTCCTTTCGGACCGTTTCGGAAAAGGTAATGTCATATATCGTACGAACCGTAGATTTCTTGTAGTGCCGGTTTCCGAGAAAGCTTCGGAAATCGTGCTCGCCGATCAGGCATTCCGCAGCCTTTCGCATTGCCTTAAGGTCAAGTTCCTCCGGATGCCACAAAACATATTGGCGCCCGAAAACCGGTCGGAGCCTTCCCGTCACGATCCGATAGCAGTACGTCTTTCGCTTGGCGTTAAGCCTTGCGTGAAAGCGCGCATCGGTCATGCGGCAGTCGGTCACGACAATGTCCTTCGGCAGGAATGCGTTCATCTTCTCCATGACCTTATCAGGCCCGAGATCGGTGTCCGCCGCAAAGCTTGCAACCTGTCCGACGGCATGCACGCCCGCATCGGTCCGGCCGGAGCCCTGAACTTCGATCTCCTGCCCGAACAGCTTCGTAAGCATTGCCTCGACTCTGCCCTGAATCGTATTGTCCGTGTTTCCCTGCTTCTGCCAGCCGTCATAACGGCTTCCGTCATACTGCAGCGTAATGCGAAAATGCTTCATTTCGGCTCCTTTTGGAAATAATAAGACATCTTACATCATAGCACATTCTCTGAAAAATGTGAAACTTTTTTAGATTTCAGCCCTTCATTCTTTACACTAAGGCCTAAAATCAGTATAATATAAAGAAGCTGCCGAAACGACATTGGTTTCGGAAATACCTGTTTCAAGGCGGTATTCATGGGAATCAAACGATACGAAAATCCTTATAAAGACCGACCCAAGAGGCACGAGATCAAAATCCTTCTTTCGTATCCGAAATACGTCGAACTGCGGGCAAGAGTCGCCGGCATTCTGACGCCGGATCCGCACATGCCGGGCCCCGAAGGCTATCTGATTCGAAGCGTCTATATGGACACGCTTCGGGACGACGGTTATTACGAGAAGGACAGCGGCGTGCAGCATCGGGACAAATACCGGATGCGGGCCTATAACGGTGATGATTCGTTCATCGTTCTCGAAAACAAAGAAAAAATCGACGACCGCATCTGTAAGACATCCGTCCGGATTTCAAGAGCGGATTATGACGCGGTCCTGCAGGGTGATTTCTCGGTTTTCGGGAAGAGGGAGGAAGCGCTTCCGCAGGAAATCCTTGCGCTCCACCGCGCGCACGGACTGACGCCGAAGGTCATCGTCGAGTACTACCGGGAGGCGTTCACGCATCCGCTTTCGATGGTGCGTGTGACATTTGACAGAATGGTGGCCGCCGGCATGAATACGCTTGACATGTTTGATGAGAAGCTTGTCACGTCCCCTGTTTTTGATAAGCGGGAGGTCATTCTCGAAATCAAATACGACGATGCTTTTCCGATGTATCTGAAGCAGCTGCTTCAAAACAACGGCATTCGTCTTGCGGTTTCCAAATATGTCATTTGCCGCGATAAGTTAAAACAAAACTATATCTGTTTACAATAAAGGAGCCGATATGTCTGATTACATTACCGAAATCAAAAACCTGATGGGGCAGGCCGATTCCCTGAGCAGTACGACGCCGGCGGAAATCATCGCGTGCCTGACCTTTACCATCATCTGTGCAGCCGTCATCTACTGCGTCTACCGTTTCTTCTACCGGGGCGCCAGCTACAGCGAAAACTTCGCCGTGCTTCTCGTATTGGTGACGCTGATTACCGCCATGATCATTCTGACCATCAGCTCAAGCGTGGCGCTTTCGCTCGGCACGATCGGCGCACTGAGCATCATCCGCTTCCGTTCGGCCGTGAAGGATCCCCTCGATGTGGGATTTCTGTTCTGGGCGGTTGTGGCAGGTCTGACGACCGGTTCCGGCATGGTTCCGTTCGCCCTGATCGGTTCCGCCTTCATCGCCGTCGTTTACATCCTGATGAACTTCATCCGCACCTCGAGAGGCACGTACCTGCTTGTCATCCGCTACGAGGACAAGGCGCAGGAAGAGGTTGATAAGAAGGTTGCCGAACTGAAGGGCAGACTGAAGAACAAGACTCTTTACAAGAATGAAACCGAGCTTACCGTGCAGATTCGTTTCCGCGGCACCGATACGGGCTTTTTAAAGGAACTGCAGGCTGTTGACGGTGTCAGCAATACGGTATTGGTGGAGTTCACCGGTGAATAAAGGAATGCTATTTGAAGATTACTTCCACGGAGGGAGAACATGAAGAAAAAGACACTGATTATCATATGCTCGGCGGTTCTGGTCGTCGGCATCATCATCGCCGCGGTGATTATCTTTAACAGAGAGAAGCCCGCAACGCCCCAGCCGGTTCCGCCCGGACAGCAGACCGAGCCGGACCGCGACGAGCCCGGGACAAAGGTTACGCCGCCTGTCGATTACGGCGATGAAGAGGACAAGTTCACATTTACCGATGAGATGGGCGATTTGATGTTCTCCCACAATCAGTACTTCTATGAAGAGGGCATCTACGTCCGCATCTATTCCCGTAACGGCGGAACCATCCGGTATACCGTTAACGGCGAGACGCCGACCGAGAAGTCTGCCGCCTATGCTCCCGGCAAGGGAATCTTTCTTGCCGCTTCCACGACGTATGACCCGAAGGTTCATACGATACACGCCAAGGCGTTCTATGAGGACGGCACTGCTTCCGACGAGCTGGTCCACAGCTATCTGATCGGGCGCGGCGTAGCGAGCCGGTACGATAATCTGCTGATCTTCTGCATTTCCGGAAATCCTGCGGATCTGACAGGTTCGCCGAACGGCATCTTCTTCGGCAACAACTACGAGCTTCGCGGCAAAAAGAGCGAGCGTCCCGTTTACGTCGAAGTGCTGAACCGCTCCGGCGAGAAGATTACGGAGCAGAAACTCGGCGTCCGCATCAACGGCGGTTACAACCGTCAGTTCTCGCAGAAGTCCATGAAATTCTTTGCCCGTAAAAGCTACTCTCCGAACGAAGGCACGACATATCTGAACTGCTTCAACCTTCTTGCGGAGGACGGCAGCCAGATTGTCCGCTATGACAAATTCGTGCTCCGCGCCAGCGGCAATGATTTCCGCTTTGCATTTGTCAGAGACGAGCTGAACCAGATGCTCGCAGCCGATGCCGGCTTCAGCGATTACGAACCGGTCTTCCCGGCCGTTGCTTACATGAACGGACAGTATTTCGGCTTCTATTGGCTCCACGGCGCCTATTGCGACGAGTTCTTCAAAAACCGTTACGGTGACAGCCCCGCAAGGAAGGCTGCGAACGGTGAAAAATGCGACGAGGGCGAATTCATTGTTCTCGCCGGAACCGATACCGAGAAAGAACTTGACGAAGAAGACGAAGACGAAGCAAAGATTGCCGAAGAGTTCAACAAGACCTACGAGGAATTCTCGAAGAAAGATCTCCGCAACGAGGCCGAATACCGCAAGCTCCGCGCGTGGATGGATGTGGAGAATTATCTCGATTACATGGCTTATAACATCTATCTGTGCAACCAGGACTGGCCGAACAACAACGTCCGCTGCTACCGTTATTATCCGACAGCAGGCGAGTCCTTCGGCGAGGCTCCGTATGACGGACGGTGGAGATATCTCCTGCACGACATCGACTATACCTACGGTCTTTACGGACAGCAGGAAGTATTGAACTCCTATGATACGTTAAAGCAGGTGCTTTCCTCTCCCGGTCCGCGCCGTTCCCCGCTTTTTGCGGCTTTGATGGAGCGTGCGGATTGCCGCGAGTACTTCATCCGGAAATCGCTTGACTACGGTGCCGGCGCGCTTTCCTACGGAAATGTTTGCGCGAAACTTGACGCCGCAATAAGAAGCCGCGAAAAGGAAATGGATTACTACTACGCTTACCTGACGTCACTCGGAAAACCCGATGTTTCCTGGGTCAGAAAGAATCAGTACGCATCGAACCTTCAGTCCATCCGGGATTTCGCAGAGCGCAGAGCCGACCGCTCCGCCGATTATCTGAAATTCAACCTGAATCTGAAGGGTGAAAAATACTGGATCAATGCCGTCGGTTCCCAGGGTGCCAAGCTCGTAATCGGAAGCTTCACCGCCAAGGAAGGCGCCGGCGTCAACGGCGTATACTTCACCGATTACGCCGTGAAGGTTTCCGCCGAATACAAACTCGGCAAAGCCTTCGATTATTGGGAAGTGAACGGAAATAAAGTGACAACCGAAACGCTGAGCATCACCAAAGCATCCCTTAAGGACGGCCGTGTTTCGATTGCGCTTCACGTAAAGGATGTTCCGGTTGACAAGGTTTTGATTTCGGAATTCTGCGCCCGCGATGACGATTCCGTTGTGCTCACGAACTATTCGACGTCGGACATCTCCTTAAAAGGCTACATCCTTTCCGACGGCACCTACGACTATCCTTTCGAGGACGGCGACGTGATCAAGGCCGGAGACAGCATTGTCATCTACGGCAACAACACCGACACCGATGCGGCATCCGAAAGGAAGGCCATCTTCAACCTTTCCGAGGGTGAGACCGTTGTCTTGAAAAATGCCACCGGCACCGTCGTGGATTCCGCTTACGTTCCGAATCCGCACACCGGTTTTTACTTTAAGAGAAACCTCTTCACCATGAAATTTGAAGAGGTTCCGCAAGGCAAAGACAATTAGATTTACAGAATCAGATAAACCGCTGAAATGAGAAGCTCCGCGACGCATGCCAGGCATGCCGACACGGAGCTTTTCTTTTTCTCGGAGACATATTCCGCAAGGAAGCACACCGTGTCACACAGAACAACAAACGGCGCGTAAAACCTGCCGCATTTCTTATAAATGACCAAATACAAAGCCCCCACGGAGAAAGCGGAAACAAATACACTTGCGACTCTGTGCTGCATGAAAGACGCATTTACCGAAGGTCCCATGACATACTTCCAAAAGGCTTTCTCCACGTAAGGCGTAAGCATCAGAAAAGACAGCCCGAGCAGAATGCCCGAAAGGACCCGGTTCCCCGTATAGCAAAATATAAGACCGAACAGATTCAGTGCCGCAATGAAAAATGCCATAGATGCTCCTTTCTATGATCTCCCCAGAAAAATCATTTAACTCTCCGCTTTCCCGATGCAGAATACTTCATGCTTCAGGATCCCGTTCTTTACCGTAAGTTCGGCATCAATTCTTGCTAACTCAACTATAGCAAAGGCATACAAGCATTTCAAACACCTGTTGATGAACGACATATTTTTTTGATGAACGACACTAAAATATTGAAAAAACGTCTTTTTTGCGAATATTATTATATTTTTGCATGCAAAAAAAGTGAGCCGCCTGACACGGCTCACTTTCCACCAAACCCACCCAAATCCGTTTAGGAAATGTGTGCTGTGGTGTATAGATTCTTTTGATTTTCTATGATGTATGTATTATATAGCCTTTACCTGCTGATGCTATCCGGGTTGATTGATAACAGGCAGATTGTTCCCGGCTTATGTTTTGATTGAACAGCTCTGCAAACTCTAAAGCACGTGTATTATACCGTTCCTATTTGCCTTACTTGTTACATTTATCTGTTTAATGACCATACCAGCTCTGCATCAGATCCGGATGCAGCAAGAATACTCCTTGGCGAGCACATTATATAAAATACAGATGTTTCTTCAGGTTTGTCGAGCAGAAGAATATACTCCTCCCCGACAGTCATAGAATCCTTAAAGGCTGTAACCCATTGCTCTCCATTTACAGTACCTTTCAGAACATCTTTCACTTCAAATGTATATGAGGTGCGGTCTGCAACTGTGTTGTCCATGATTCCCGTTATGCGGACTGAAATCACAACAGATGCGTAATCATATATTTCTTTCAAATCATCCGACCTGCAGTAATCGTTATTGATAACGATATCTTTGGTATCAGGATGATTTGCGGCATATGCTTTTGCAACGGCGAGAACCCCATCCATGTCCTTTTCATTAAAATCGAAAATTCCTTCGTGATACAGGCCATTATCAGACTCGCAAACTACTGTACTTATGCCGTAACAGTCTTTTCTGCTGTAAACAGACGCATCGCGCCCACAAAACAGCAGATAATAGTTTCCCTCTTTAAATGGCTCTGGGAAAATAGAATAGAATAGCTCTACTTCCGGATCGTACGCGCCCTTATAAACCTCTTCTATATCGAACCGAAGTTCGGTTCCTCCGTTATTACCGGCCGCTTTACCTGTACACTTTCCGTAAAACACACATGATGATTCTTCCAGAAACCTGTCTAAAGTCCAGCCTGCCCATTGAGGCTCGAAAGCCGCATCCTTCACCGAAGTATCGCCACTGTCATCGATGTCTGCCGAACCCTTTACAGCAACCCCGCCGCTTGATAAAAGCAGCAGCAATACAATCAGTGTTGATAAAAGACTAAACTCCATATATCCGTCCTCCAATCCTTATCAATAGACCTGAGTTAAATGATCTTTGTCTCGCGTTGTCAGCGTTATTATACTTGTCCCATAAGTATACATAACGTCTGAGCTTACAGTTTCTTTTAAAATAACAGCCCAATTTCAGTCTGTCAAGCAAGTCTTGCCCTTCATGCGCAAAAAACGAGTGACCTTTCGGTCACCCGTCTGAAATCTCAATAAAGTCTCCGACAGCAATCTCTTTACTCTGCCACGGCGCTGTCCATGATTACTTTAAAAGCAAGGTCGAACAGCATGCTCTGACGAAGCTTATCCTTACCGTACTCCGTTTCGAACTTCGCCTGATCCGTGTAGTCATACTTCTTCATGTATTCCTGCACCATCGTATTGTACTGCTCGTCCGAAAGAACAATCTTCTCTTTGGAAACGATGGCATTTAACACCATCTCCTCTTTCATCGTTTGCTCTGCAACACCCTTTACCTGCGCATTGAATTCGTCTACTGTCGTGTTGTAAGTAGCGGACAGGTAGTTCTCAAGCGACATATTGGCCTTCAGGGCTTCGTTCGCATAGTAATTCTTGATGTCGTTATAGTAGCCGTCGAGCTTCTCGGCATCCAGCTTACCGAATTTCGTATCGGAAACAATCTTATCCAGAAGATCGCTGCGAACCTCACTCATGTAAGTCTGCGCCTTCGCCTGGATGATATAGTCGGAGGCAAATTTCTTATACTCTTCCAGGGTCTTGAACTGTCCGTTTGAATAATCGGTAATCAGCTCATCATTCATCTCGCGGACCTTCTTCTCCACGATGTCTTTTACGGTAACGGTAAATGTGACCTTCTTTCCGGCATATTCGGCATAATACTGCTCGGGAAATGTCAGTTTGAGATCCGTGGTTTCTCCCTGCTTCACGCCGATCAGGCCGTCTTCAAAGCCCGGAACGAAACGGCCGCCGCCGATTTCCAGAATGTAGTCTTTGCCGGTTCCGCCTTCAAACGGCTCGGTCTGCCCGTCCAAAACGCCGCTGAAGTCGATCTTAACAAGATCGCCCTTCTTCACGGCCGTGCCCTTGCGGCTTTCAATCGACTCATAGGTCGTGTAGCGCTCCAGAATCTGCGCATACAGGTTCTGAAAATCCTCCTCGGAAACCTCAAAGGTCTTATTAGGGTACGTCAGGCCTTTGTATTTGCCAAGGACAAGCTCGTCCTTCTTTCCGCAGCCTGCAAGGCAGGGAATCATCAGACATACCGTCGTCAAAAGCAGCAGTAATCTCTTCTTCATTGTTTCCTCAGGATGGCTTTCCATCCTTTTCCTTTCTTTGATGTCCTGATTTTATGTAACGTTTGATAAATGCAAGCCATATCGTCGGTTTCTTTACTTCCGATAGCCCGCAGATAATACATGGTAGCCGCAGTTACCGTTTCCGAACCGAAAACAGCATCCTCCCGGGCAATCTGCCTGATCACAGGAAGCGGCGGTGTCGGAATGTGGTCGCGGAACGGTTCTGTGAAATCAGCAATGAAAACCGCCATCTCCATCGGATGCTCATCCATATCCACGGAACCGTTACAATGGTTTCCGATGGCCCGAAGCATCTCCGCATCGCGAATGTCATAACGTTCCCTCGCCATCGCCCGACCTGCGGGACCGTGCCATATGCCTTTGATTGCAAGCACATCGTCCCGAAGCTTTATACGGTGTTTCTTCAGGTAAGCAAGCGTTTCCTCGCCGTTCAGGCTCTTCGCGCAGTCATGAAGGAGTCCGGCAAGTAACGTTCTTCGGACAAACCTCTTCCCGTTCGGCGTCTCAAGGATGCCTTCCGAATCGAGCCATTCCGCCATCAGATTGGCAGACATGAAGGCAACCCCTTTTGAGTGGTTAAGACGATGCGCGGAAACGGTTCCCGCCAGTCGTTCGGAAAGCTCTTTATAACGCTTTAGGGCTTCTCTTCGGACCGCCGTCGGTTTACAGCCGTATAAGCCGAAGCGGTGAATGTAATCATCCGTCGCTTTCACCAGTGCGGGATGGGGTTCCCGCTCCGTCCGGACAGCCTGCCGGATTACGGTTGAGGAAATATCGTAATAAGGAACCATCAGCGCCTGAAACGCTCCGCCGTACTGCCGATTGCGTTCGGCAAGCAGTTCGCCGAAGCCCTTCGCGTCCGTTCCTCTGACGGCAACCAGCATCGTTGCAAGAGAAGCAATCTTTTCCGGCTCATGCCAGGTGACGAAATCCCGAAGGGAGTCTTCCCCGATGATGCAGAAAAGCTGATCGTCGGGATGCCTCTCGTGTAAAAGGGCAAGCGTATCGGAGGTATAGGAAACGCCTTCGCGTTCAAACTCCGTCAGATCGAGCTCGATGCCTTCGCCGACCGGAAGCGCAAGGCTTACCATCATCAGGCGGTGGACATCCTCGGTAATGCCCTTATTCTGTTTATGGGGCGGGATTCGCGCCGGCATGATGCGGACCATGTCAAGCCCGAACTGTTCCTTCGCCGCTCGGGCAATCGCAAGGTGTCCCTTGTGGATCGGATCAAATGTCCCGCCGAAGATACCGACTTTCATGTTCTCTCCCCTTTTGACCGGTTTACTGCCACATTATATCACTTGACAAAGGATTTTTCTACTATTATTATAATTCCGTTTGATAACAGTCTGTACAGTACCGTCCCTAAACCCGTTCGGGACAACCGTTTGGAAGGAATCCGAAATGAATGACCCCGTCTTAAAAGAAAACAAAATGGGCGTTATGCCCGTTAACAAACTGCTTGTATCGATGGCCGTGCCGATGATTCTTTCGATGCTGATGCAGGCGATGTACAACATCGTGGACAGCATCTTTGTCGGCCGCTTCGATCAGAACGCGCTGAGTGCCGTTACGATGGCATTTCCCGCACAGTCACTGATGATTGCGATTGCCGCAGGTACCGGCGTCGGCGTGAACTCCCTTCTCTCTTACAGCCTCGGCAGAAAGGACAGAGAATCCGCGAACAAAGCCGCGACACACGGCATCTTCCTTGCCTTTTGCGCCGCAATCCTGTTCCTTGTGCTCGGTCTGTTCCTTTCGGAACCGTTCTATCGCTGGCAGATTTCCGCGAAAGAATGGAGCGAGAATCCGGAAGCCTGCCGCGCCATTATCGCATACGGCAGGGAGTATCTCGGCGTCGTCACAATGTTCAGCCTCGGCATTTACATGCAGGTGACGTTAGAGCGTCTTCTGCAGTCTACCGGCAAGACCTTCTACGCCATGATAACGCAGGCAACCGGTGCGATCATCAACATCGTTCTCGACTATATTTTCGTTTTCGGCAAATGCGGACTCCCCGCCATGGGTGCAAAGGGTGCCGCGATTGCAACCGTCATCGGACAGTGGATCGCGATGTTGCTTGCTCTTGTGTTAAATGTAAAGAAAAACCGTGAAATCAGTCTTTCGTTCAAGGGGTTCCGCGTAGACGGCACGGTCGTGAAAACGATCTACCGCGTCGGCTTCCCGAGCATCATCATGCAGGCGATTTCATCGGTCGTCACATTTTCCTTAAACAAGCTTCTGAACGGCTTTTCACAGGTCGCCGTCAATGCGTTCGGCATTTACTTCAAGCTGCAGAGCTTCATTTTCATGCCGGTGTTCGGCCTGAATAACGGCATGGTGCCGATTATCGCATACAACTACGGCGCGCGGCACCGGAAGCGCATCTTCGATACGATGAAGCTGAGCTACCTGATTGCAGGCAGCATCATGGCAGTCGGAACGGTCATCTTTTTGGTGTTCCCGAAGCCTCTTCTTTCCATGTTCTGTAAGCCCGAGTCGCTTGACGAGCTTGCCCGCTACGGCATTCCGTGCCTTCGGCTGATCAGTCTTCACTTTGTCGTCGCGGCGTTCTCGATCATTACGATATCGGTATTCCAGGCGCTTGGAAACGGCCTGTACAGCATGATTGTTTCGATCTGCCGTCAGCTGGTGATTCTGCTTCCGATCGCTCTGTTCATGGGACTTGTTCTTAAAAATATCGACCTCGTGTGGCTCAGTTATCCGATTGCGGAAATCGCGTCGGCTTCCATGTGCCTGTTCTATTTAGTCCGGATATACCGCAGGAATCTAAAAGGTCTGCCCGAATAAGGCAGACCTTTTTCATTATATGGACTTTTTCTGAATGCACGCGAGGCCTCCCGCGATGCAAAGCGCAAAACAGACTCCCGCGACACAAAGCGGTATTACGAAATCTCCGATTGCAAGTTTTTCCTCTATCAGGGAGAGGCCGCTTGAAAGCCGGATCGGAAGATATTTCTCGGTCTTCGGGATGATGGTAAGAAATGTGCAGAGAAAATACACACCGCCGACTCCCAAAAGCACCTGAAAGCTTCCCGATGCAATCGAGGAGAAGAATGCCCACAGCCCGATGATCCAGATTCCGAACGCCCACTCGAGAAGCACCGCCGGGATGATATGCGGCACTCTGTCCGACCAGTAATATAAGGTGTATCCGTAGCTTAAAAGGAAATACAACCCGTATCCCGCCGTCCAGACGCAAAGCAGCGCTCCGACCTTCGACAGAAAGACATCGGTTCTTTTAAGCCCCTTGGTCACGAGCGGGACAAGCGTATGCCTGCGGTATTCCTCCGTAAAGCAGCCCGCCCACATAAGCACCATGACGATCAGCGGAATATCGATGTTTTTGAAGAACTGCATCCAGGCATCCATCGCCGTGACGTCCTTCGGAACCATGACGATTCCCTGGGTTGCCATCTCCTCCGCCACCATGTCTAAAACTTTCGGTGTCAGAAGCGCCGTTCCGATTCCGAGAAGCGCGAATGCGGCAAATACGATGCCCATGATCAATGCCTTCTTACGCCGCACAATCTCGGTGACTTCTTTTCTGAAAAATGCCATCCCGCTCATTGTACCGCCTCCCTTCCGTCGTCGCTGTCGACCTTGCCGACAGCCTCCAGGAATTGGTCCTCAAGCGTGGATTCTTTCCATTCCGCCTTCTCGATATCGATGCTTTCTTCCGCTACCGTTTTCAAAACTCTGCGAAAATCCTCCGCACCGCCGTGCTTCCACAAAAGCCGGCTGATGCCGCCCTGTTCTTCTTCGGGGATCATGTTCGGGAACAGTTCTGCCAGTCTGATAAAGCTCTTCTGATTGGCGGCCAACACGAAGAAGTCTCTCTCGGAGCGAACCCGGTGAAGCTCCTCCATCGTGCCTTCCCGAACGATTCTTCCGTCATGAAGAATCGCCGCGCGGTCGCTGATCCTCTCCACATCAGAAAGGATATGCGTCGAGAAGATGATCGTCGTCTCCTTTTTCGCGGCAAGAAGCGCATCGAGAATCTCTTTTCGCCCCATCGGGTCAAGCGCCGAGGTGGGCTCATCGCAGATCAAAAGCTTCGGCTTATTTAGAAGCGCCTGGGCGATGCCGAGCCGCTGCTTCATTCCTCTTGAGAAGCCGCCGATCCGATGCTTCTCTCCTGCAAGCCCTACGGTCTCGAGCATCTCGTCGATCCGGGCTTTCTGTTCCTTTCTCGGCATCCCCGTTATGTCTGCACACAAGCGGAGATACTCTTTCGTCGTCATATAATCATAAAACTCCGGGACATCCGGCAGATATCCTACCATTCTGTTGGTTTTGGTATTTCCGTAGGTCACCGGCTCACCGAACACGCGAATCTCTCCGGCGTCCTTCTGTAAAAGGCCTAGCACCGTTTTCATGGTCGTGGTCTTTCCTGCGCCGTTCTGACCGATGAAACCGAAGATGCACCCCTCCGGCACGGAAAAGGAAACCAACTTCAGCACTTCCTTTGTCCCGAACCTTTTCTTAAGTCCTTCTATCTCCAAAGCATTCATGTCATTTTCCTCAGGTTGTATTGAAAGTGCAGTGACGTGCGCCTGTCACGCCATCCGCAGGCTGCCGTCCTAAGCTCTTCCCCTAATCGCTATGAACGCCATCATAGCGACAAATGCGACGGTGAAAACTCCGAGCTGGAGAAAGATAATCCAGCCGGGATAGGTTTTGGAAAATACGATGGCAATAATCGGGCCGGCCAGAAGCGTAATCATGATAATGGTTTCCACTTCCATGAAGTATTTGACGGTCCGGTAGACAAATTCCCGGTTGCTATCCGTAATCTTCACGGGCAGATTCCACATCTTCGGGAACATTTCCGAAAGATACATAAGCCCCGTTATGGCAACCATTACGACCAACAGGACAATCAGCATTTTCTTGCCGCCGAAGCCGTTCGGTTCACCGTTCAGTTCAAAGTGTGTCGGGATCTTATCCGGCAGTTTATTCCACCGAACGGCAACAATCACGGCCGTTGCCGCGCAGCATAAAAAGGCGACGGCTTTCAAAATCCAATCCACGGTGTTGTTCGCGATTCTCATATAAAGCTCCTTACTCGTCCGATTTGCCGATGACCAGATAAAGAATCGGACCGACAAAGTTCATGCCCACCAAGGCAATAATGTTCCAAAGTACCCGGTTGCCGGTTTTGTAGGTTTCGTGGGTGTTGATGTGCCACAAAACATAAATCAGCAGAATGAACTCAATTACAACAATCGGGATGATAAGCGGAAGATACTGTTTTAAATCCGCTAAAGTTGCTGTTGCTGCAAACATGTTCTGTCTCCTCTTTCATAATCCTTTCAAACGGTGATTCTTATACGTCAAGTTCCGGCGGCACATCGATTTCCTTACCGACATACGCGCCGTTCTTCTTGCGTTGCTTCACACACTCCGAAAGGAGATATTCAATCTGTCCGTTCACGGAGCGGAAATCGTCCTCCGCCCATGACGCAATGGCATTATACAATGCTTCCGAAAGCCGAAGCGGTACCTGCTTTTTCTCAGCCATTGTCATACTCCTTTCCGGGTTGCCCCGCCTGGGTGAGGGGGACCCGAAGGTCCCCCGTTACGGTTTAGTACAAGCTGCCGGAGTTAACAACCGGCTGTGCGTCGTGGTTTCCGCAAAGGACAACCAGAAGGTTCGATACCATTGCGGCCTTTCTCTCTTCGTCAAGGTTAACCATCTTCGTTTCATTCAGACGCTCAAGAGCCATTTCCACCATGCCTACGGCACCGTCTACGATCATCTTTCTTGCGTCGATGATTGCCGAAGCCTGCTGACGCTGCAGCATTGCCGCTGCGATTTCGGGAGCGTATGCAAGGTAGGTGATTCTGGCTTCGATGATGTGCAGTCCGGCGATGGATACGCGTTTCTCAATCTCCTCACGGATACGGGCAGCAACCACTTCGCTGGAGCCGCGGAGACTTCCTTCGTCCGCTACGCCGTCGCCGGTCGTGTCAACGCCTTCCGCCACATCATAAGGATAAATGCGGACGATGTTACGAAGCGCGGTATCACACTGCAGGGAGAGATACTCTTTATAGTTGTGCACATTGAACACGGCTTTTGCCGTATCGTCGATGCACCATGTTACTGCCATGCCGATCTCCACGGGCGTTCCGAGGCGGTCGTTAATCTTCTGACGGTTGTTGTTCAAGGTCAGAATCTTCAGGGAGAGCTTATTGCTCGGCATAGAAATGGTCCCGGGCTGACCCGTCAAAGGGCTGATTGCGCTCTTTACGTCACCGCTCTGGTTCAGCTCGGTCTTGGCGGCCGGGTTAACGGAAACGCAGAACGGATTTACGGCATAGAAGCCTTCACCCTTAAGGGTTCCGTAGTATTTACCAAAGAGCGTAAGAACAAGAGCTTCCTGAGGCTTCAGGACTTTAAGGCCGAGAAGCATGATCCATCCGAGAGACAGCCATATGACTGCAAGGACGATCACGGCCGGCGCATTTTCGCTTACTCCGAACGGAATCAGACCGATTGCCACGATGTCGAGCAGAAAATACGTAACCAGAAGAAGCATTCCGTGTTTCTTGCCTGTTAAAACTTTTTCTTTCATGCAAGTTACCCCTTTCACAGTAATTGAAATTTGGTTACAAGTGCAATTTGTATTTTTCTGATATCAATTTGATATCGTTGAGATTGTTTTATCATATCTGCTGAAAAATGTCAAGATAACTTTCGAAAGATTTAACAATTCAAAAAGGCCGAGGGAAAATCCCCCGGCCCTCCGGGCCTTAAATGCCTGAAAATCTCTATTGCCGACGCAAAGTCACGACCAGAAGCTCCGGAAAATTGTTGATCCGAAGCGGCAGAACACTGTTTCCGAGCCCTCTGCTGATGTACATCGTCATACCGTCATCGCCTTCCCCGTACACATGCGCGCCCGCATATAATTCCGGAAAGAATTCAAGATCCGGCGAAATCACTCCGCCTTTTTTCGGGATGATCACCTGCCCGCCGTGTACGTGCCCGACAAATGCCACGTCGGCGCCAAGCGCCCGGTACCGCTCGTAATACATCGGCTCGTGGGCAAGACAAATGGTGAAGCCGTCCTCATTTTTCAATTCCTCGGGCGGACGGCGCAGGCTTTCGTCGGCGATTCCGATGATTGTAAGCCCGCCTGCGGTGACTTTTCGGTTGTCCATCATGATGACGCCGAGGTCTTCGATGCTTTTCAAAAACTTCGTGAGGCGCTCTCCCGAGAGCCACATCTCGTGATTGCCTGTCACATAGTAGACGGGGGCAATTTTGACGGCACCCTCGAAGAACCGGTAAGCAAGCTTATAATTCGTGAAGTTCTTGTCGACGACGTCCCCGGTTACCACAATGATGTCCGGCGAAAGGTCCGCGATCCGGTCGATGAGCGCCTTCTCGCGAAAGCCGAAGAACTGGTTATGGAGGTCCGAAACCTGCACAATCCGAAAGCCGTCAAGTTCTTCGGGCACATCGGCCCCGACATACTCATGCTCCGTCACCGTAATGTGAAGGTTCAGGTAAAAACAACCTGCCGCAACAAGCACCGTCAGGGCAATGAATACCGGAACCTTCTTCGTAAAACGTTCCTTTTTGGTCTTATGATGAAATATCAGCATGGCAAGACCGCTTCCTATTGCCCCGCCGAGTGCACTGATGGTAAGAAGCTTCTTCTCCGGTATCCGCCGGCCGTTGTTCTTCGCCCGGGCCTTATCGACGCCGAACAGAATGAACGCATATGCACTCATCAAAAACCAATACAACAGTAAAAGCATCTTTTCTCCCCCATTTCCCGGAAATGCTGTTCCAATGTTACAACACGGCAAACCGTCATACAAGAGGAAAATGTGAAAAGCCCCGAAGGATTTCCCCCTCAGGGCTTTGTTGCACTTATTTCTTCTCTCCTGCCGCAAGCCTTACGCATTCATAAGCTCCGTCGTAATCACCGTTCTGCTTCATTTGGTTGATTCGACGGCAGAGATGAATGAACAGTTCTTTATCGGCAAGGAAGCGGTCAATCATGTCATTTGCCGCGGCCTCCGTATCGCATTCAAAGGTGCCGTCGCCGGCCTCCTGGGAACAGATTGCGCCGTAGACCTCATGCCCGCCGATATGTTTCATGAACATCTTCGGAATCGGGTAGTATGCGAGCTCGCTCGGTTTGGTAATCAAAACATCGCTCTCCGGCATCAGTAAGTTGGTCGCGTAAACAGCTTTAAAGATGTCCGAATCGCAGACAATCGTCACGCCGTCCGCTTCTTTGTTCCGAAGACCTTTCACATATTCCGTAAGACCGTCATAATCGTCAAGGAATTCATGAACCGGAACATCCGTAAGGAGCGCCGCTATCTTCTCGTAAACGTTTCTGTGGTCACCGAAATTCAGGAAGACAGCGGCTTTTCCTTCCTTCACGCAGGGGATCAGGTGCTTCAGCATCGCCTTAAACTGCGTGAATCCGGCGCCGGCTCCGCCGACTGTCATCAAAAACCGCATCGGTGCGCCTTCCTCGGCCCTTCGAATTCGAAGCGCATTGTCCTCCTCAAGGTTCACCAAAAGCTCATGGTCGACATACCGCCCGACCATGCGGAGGTCCTTCTCAGGGATTCCTTTCAGATTTTTCTTCGAGAATCCGTGAAGCATCTTGTATCCGAGATAGGCAAACGGCGTCTGAACCGTATGGATGGCTCCTTCGGAAAGATGAAGCGCCATCGGCCAGTTGTCGGGAATCGCATTCACGACATGCGTCATTCCGGCATGGATTGCCGCCTGGCTCGGCCACACGTGCGTCGCAATATACGGAACGTCCTTCGGAAGCGCCTTTACAAGCGGCGTCAACAGCTCCGCATTCTTCTGGTCTGCAGCGTTATAGGTAATCTTCCGGAAGCCCTCCTTGTTGAGCGGCTCCCATACGAAACGGTTGAAAAGCCTTGATTTCTGCGAGATTCTGGACGCCAGGGAGTACATGTCGTTCTGCTCCCGGATCATCTTGCTTCCGGTCGCATCCATGCCGGCCAGATCCAGCCAGTACGGCGTATAGCCAAGCGCTCTGGCGCAGGAGGCCATCGCGATGCTGATCCGGTAATGTCCGAAGCCCATCCGGATGTTTCCGACGACAAGCGGATTGTCACCAAGCTCCGCCGGTTCCTCGGAAAGCACCAGTTTCTTAATCCCGATATTCGAAAGCGCGGGGACGTCCTCCGCGGCAAAGCAATACTTTTTCTCAGAATCGTCGCCGTACTTTTCGATGTATTTCTGCTTCTTGCGTTCCGCCTTTTTCAGCGTATCCGCATCAATCCGGTTTCCGAAGATTACGCCGGACTTGTCTGCGGCAAGCTCTTCCTCGGTCGGCCTAACCTTCTCGGCCAGAAGACCCCTGCGGTAATCGTAAGCGAAAAGCCTTCTCTTTCCATCCAGTTCAAACTCCGCAACGGCGTATTTGCCTTTGTTCTGAAACGCAATGCGCTTGCCTCTCCGGAATATGGCGAGGGCATCCTCCAGCACTTCCTTCTTCCCGTCGTCGTACTCGTCAATCCGGTCGGATGTCATCAAAAGAGAACCGAACAGCGCATTCATCTTCGTGAGCGCTTTTCTCTGGTCAAAGGACATATGCATATTGTCGTCCCGAAGCAGGAATACATCCGGGTCGTTCAAAAACGCATGCCCGTCAAGGCCGCTTCGGAAGATGGTGTTCTGCAGCGTAACCTTCGTGGAAACCCGTTCCGGATGGAATGCGCGCATATAAAGGGCATCGTCAAACCGAAGCGATACATCCGGTCCGATGCGGCAGTAATCGAAGCGCTCGAACCCGTTAGAAAGAGTTGCGCCGCACCCGAGAATCAGCCTGTCAGAAAGTTCCTCGCGAAGGAGTCCGTAAGCGAACTCCGCCGTCTCGCTTCGGGTCTTTCCGACAAGCGGGCAGAGGTTCACCGCATATAAGAAGTCCAGCTTAAAGAAATCAAATCCGATTTCCTTATAGAAGCCGAGCACGTCGCGAATATAACCGACCACCTCATCTTTATTCATATCAAGCGGACAGAATCCGCTCCAGTTGCCGCCCGCATAAACCGGATTTCCGTCCGAATCCCGCGCAATCCAGTCCGGATGCTCCGCAAACAGCTTTGATTTCGTCTCCGCCACGAGAGGCGCCAGCCAGATTCCGGCCTTCATTCCCTTTTCGTGAATCAGCCTTACAATCTCCTTAAGACCGTTCGGGAATTTCACGGGATCGATGTCCATCCAGTCACCGACATACGTCTCGAATCCGTCATCGATCTGGAAAAGGTCAAACCGGACGTCCGCGCCGGCAAGCGTATGAAGGATCAGTCCCTCGCTGATATTCTGATAATGGTTATACCAGGATGTATATCCGAACAGCTTCGCGTCGGTTCTCGGCGTGAAACGTCCGAAGTATTCCTTCCCGCTCCTCGTTACCGTAAAATCAAATACGGTGAAGCTTTCTCCGGCTTTAAGCTCTCTGCCGTCCACATCGCTCTCAAGAAGAATCCGGTTCGCATCCTTATCAAACCATATCAGCAGATACGCATTTCGGTAATTGAGGTTTCCGAAGAACAGCCGATTCTTTCCGGTCACATAGCCGAAGTCAAATCCGACCGGCATCCGTCTGCGGTTCGGAAAGAAGGCCTGCGAGCCGTAGGCCTTAAAATGGTACTTTTCTTCAAGCGGCTTCGGAACCTTGGAAAGGTCGTTAAGCGTTTCCGAAGGTTCGCTTTCCTTCGTTTCCGTCCAGGACTGATAACCGTTCGCCAGAATCCGGTCCCCGTCGGTAAACTCATAACCGAGCGGGAGCTCCGCCTTCTTAAGAACCAGGTCGGCAAGTGCCGTAACGGTAACCGTCCGCCGTCCCGGCGTTTTCACATTTTCCACTTTGATATGCGCATCACCGGCGTCGGTGCTGTATGCCTGCCCGCCTGCCAAATAACTAATCTTCATTCTGCTCTCCCTCCTTCTCGTGGGACTGCTCGATGACATCCATCACGCGCTTTTCGTCATAGAAGAAAATGATGACCATGGCGATAATGCAAAGGATCATGGCGATGACGAGACTGATGCGGTAGCCCGTTCCGTTGTTCTTCAAAACCTCCGCGCCGTCCACCGTCTCCTTATACTGCCCGACAACCGCGAGCGAAGTGAAGATGATCATCGCGATGGACTGTCCGAGCTTGAACGCAAACGTTCTTGCCGCGTAAAACATGGCGTCGCGGTTCTCACCGGTCAGCACGCAGTCACTCTCCGCAATATCGGCAACAATCGCCTGCGGAATGACGCCGAGGATGGAAAGCGGAACGCCGACCAGAACGCAGATGATGAATCCGTAAGCAAGATTCGGGATGAACGTTACCTTGCCCGCAAACGACGAAACAAGGAATGCAAAGCCGAACAGCGCAAAGCCGACAACCAACAGCTTCTTCTTTCCGAATTTGCGGGACAGAATGTTGACAATCGGATAGCAGACAAATGTCACGAACGTCATGAAAATGAACAGAACCATATAGTTGTTCAACTCAAGAAGGTTCTCGACATAGTAAATGAACCCCGTATTGAAAATCGTGATGCCGATCCAATAGATGATATCCGAAAGCACAAACACCTGGAAATGCTTATTCCGAAACGTCTTCATAAGGGACCGGAAAGCATTCTCCGTAACCGGCGGCGTATTGTCGTAATCCTTCTCGTGAATTAGGAACGCCGGGAGCAGCATGCAGACGAGCGCAATCAGCGCAAGCACTGCAAGCACGAGCCGCGCGCAGAGGTAATAGTCCCATCCGGTGGCATTTTTCAGGGCCTCCCATATCATTTTCCCGGAAAATGCGACGCCTGTACCGACAATATAGGTGAGCGAAATGTATGTCGAAATATCCATGCGGTCTTTCTGGCTTCGGCCGAGCACCGGGATCAGAGCGTTATACGGCGTGCAGTAAGCCGTCATAAAGATGTAAAACAGAATCATCGTTACGGCAAGCCACACGATATTGGCCGTCGATTCCCCGCGCACGGGACAGCAGAAAATCAATACCGTAAGGAGCGCGAACGGAAAGGCCGCGTAGCGCATGAACGGAATTCTCTTTCCGAGTTTGCTGCCGCACTTGTCCGACATTCCCGCGATCCACGGGTCGGTTACCGCGTCCACGATTCTGCCGAATGCGGTAATAAGACCGATGACCGTAAGGCCGATGAAGGTCGCGCTTGTGACAAATGTGATAACCCCGTTCCCCGTTGAATCCGGCAGATAGAAATTAACCAAAAGGTTGGCGATAATGCCGGCCAGAATGGACCATCCGAGCTGGCCGATTGCGAATATCCATTTAATTCTCCCAGATACTGTTTTCATAAATACCTCCTTCCGGCGCAAATGCATAATAATCTTATATATACAGTTTACGCCATTTGCGGCCCCCTTTTCAATGCCGCTTCTCCTCGTTTTTCGCAAAAAAAGCGGTATTCCGGCTTTCTGCCGCAATACCGCAATATTTTATGTCATTTTACACTTTTTCAGTTCTCTCTGTGGTCGAAGACACGCTTTGCTTTCTTCTCCGTTCTCGGAAGCGTTCCGATCGGAACGACCGTAATCTTCGGTGTTACGCTCATGCGGGACTTGAACAGCTCCCGGATTGTCGCACCGGTGCGCTCAAAGTTGACGCGGCCTTCTGCCTCAACCGTCACAAGGATGACATCCCTGTTGATTTCCTCGTCATGCGCGATGTCAATCTTATACTCGCTCGATACGCCGTCCACGAGACCGAGGATTTCCTCTACCTGGCTCGGGAACATGTTCACGCCGTGCACCTTGAACATGTCGTCGCTTCTGCCCTTGATGACGTCAAGACGCGGATATTTGCTGCCGCACGGGCATTCGCCCGGAATGATGCGGGAAATGTCATGCGTACGGAAACGAATCAGCGGAGCACCTTCCTTAACAAGCGTCGTGATGACGATTTCACCTTCTTCGCCGTCCGGAACGGGATTTCCGGTGACGGGGTCGATGATTTCAATGTACACATAATCATCCCAGTAATGCATGCCGGTTTCATACTGACAGTTGATGCCGATGCCCGGGCCGTAAATCTCGGTCAGGCCGTAAATGTCATAAAGCTCCACACCGAGTTCCTCGTGGATGTACTTCCGCATCTTGTCACTCCAGCGCTCGGAGCCGAATACGCCTTTTTTCAGGTAAATCTTATCCTTGATGCCGCGACGGTTAATCTCCTCGGCCAAAAGAAGCGCGTAGGAAGAGGTCGCCGTGATGACCGTCGACTTCAAATCCATCATCATCTGCAGCTGCTTTTCGGTGTTGCCGGGGCCGGTCGGAATGGCCATCGCACCGAGCTTTTCACAGCCCGCCTGGAAACCGATTCCCGCTGTCCACAGGCCGTAGCCGGGCGTAATCTGGATGCGGTCCTTTTTCGTGATACCCGCCATCTCGTAGCAGCGCGCGAACATCGTCGCCCAGTCATCTACATCCTTCGCGGTATAAGGGATGATAACCGGCTTGCCGGTCGTTCCCGAAGAGGAATGGATGCGGACAACTTCTTCGTCCGGCACCGCCTGGATGCCGAGCGGATAGGCATTCCGCAAATCAGCCTTGCTCGAAAAAGGAAGCTTCAGAAACTCTTCCCTGCTGGCGCAGCCGGTAATGCCGGCGGCTTCGTATACTTTTCCGTAATAGCTTCCGGAGCGGATCAGTCTCTTCACCTGATTGTCAACCTGACTGAGCTGTTTATCTGTTAACTGCATACTGTTCTCCTATCTCCGCTCCCGCAAGGAATGCGGCTTTATTCGTTTCAAGATAGCGCTCGGGCACTCTTCTTACGATTTCCGAAAGAATCGTTTCCTTATCGATTCCGAGCCTGCCTGCGCCTGCTGCCACGCCGAGTATCGCGATGTTGAAGTACCGGCTCGAACCGAACGGGCGGCAGAGTTCCTCGCCGTCAATGACGATGCAGGAACATTTCTTTTTAAGATAAGCAATCATTTCGGTTCCGTCGTAGCCGGTCGGCATAAGCGACTCGGTAACCGGTTTCACCGGAACGCTGTTCACGATGACGATTCCGTCCGGCTTCAGATACCGAAGATTCCGAACCGCCTCCGCAGGCTCAAATGCCAGAATCATATCGGCGCTTCCGAACGGAATAAGCGGCGAATAGGCTTCCTCACCGATTCGCACGTGGCTCGTTACCGGGCCGCCGCGCTGCGCCATTCCGATGGTCTCGGCGGAATGGACCGGATCACCGGCCTCCATTGCCGCTGCCGCAATGATTTTCGATGCCAGAACGGTTCCCTGACCGCCGACACCGCAGATCAGTATATCCTTTTTCATCGCTCCACCTCCTGAATCGCATCCACCGGGCATATCTGCGAGCAAAGCCCGCATCCGGTGCACAGGTTCGGATCGATTGTTACCTGCCCGTCCACACGAATCAGGCCCGGACAGCCGATCTCTTTGATGCATTTGCCGCAGTTGAGGCAGTTTTCGGTAATATGGCATTTGCCTGTGGGCTTCGAGATGGCCACGCACGGGGACTTGAAGATGATTGCCTTCACGCCCGGCAGGTCCGCGCACATTCGAACAGCCCCCATCGCCTCCTGCAGATTGAGCGGATTCACGGTCAAGACCGTCGAAACGCCGATGCCCTTAAGCACCGAAGCAATATCGACCTTCTCGACAATGTCGCCCATCATGTTCCGTCCGGTTCCGGGGTGCGGCTGGTGGCCGGTCATCGCGGTCGTCGAATTGTCGAGCACACAGAGAATCATGTTCGCATTGTTGTAAACCGCATTCACGACGCCGGTCATGCCCGATGCGAAGAAGGTCGAATCTCCGACAAATGCAAAGCCGATCCCTTCCTTATCCATCCACGTAAAGCCCTGCGCCATCGTGATGCCGGCGCCCATGCAAAGGCAGGTGTCGCACATGTCAAGCGGCATGGCGTTGCCGAGGGTATAGCACCCGATGTCGCCACAGAAATAGCAGTTGCGGCCCTTCATCGCCTTCTTGACCGCATAGAACGAAGCGCGGTGCGGGCAGCCTGCACACAAAACAGGCGGGCGGACCGGAAGCTCGGGCGCATCGCTTACGTCGAGTTCCGAGGCTTCTCCGGGAAGCTCCAGATACTTTCTGAGAATTCCGGCAATCAGGTTCGTGCTGAGCTCGCCGCTTGCGGGAACGTCACCGGTCAGCTTGCCGCGGATTGAAAGAAGAATGCCGTTTCTCCCGCAAAGCCTTGCAATCTGCTCCTCGTTGTAGGGGCTCAGTTCCTCTAAGCTGAGGACTTCCGTGACGCCCTCGAGCGCCTTTTTCACAAAGGTCTCCGGAAAAGGATACGGCGTCCCGATTCGGATCAGCTTTACCTTCGGATAATCCTTCAGGAATTCCTTCGCGTACGCGTAGCTGATGCCCGAGGCAACAACGGCCTTTTCGGAATTGCCGCCCTCAACGGTATTGTAGCGGTATGCGGAGAATTCCTCGCCGATTTCAACGTTTCTCTTCTCGATCATTGTGTGATTGGCGAAGGAAAGCCGCGGGAAGATTACCCATTTCTTGGAATTCTTGATAAAGCCGGAAACTCTCTGGGGAGAGAACTTTTCCGGGCGGTCGATTGCCGCGTAGGCATGATCCACACGGGTTGTCGGGCGAAACAGCACCGGCGTGGCGTACTTTTCCGAGCACTCGTAGGCGTCCTGAATCATTTCATACGCCTCTTCGGGCGAGCTCGGATCAAACACGGGAATCCGGGCGAACTCCGCAAATCGCCTCGTGTCCTGCTCGGTCTGTGAGGAAATCGGACCCGGGTCATCCGCGGAAACAACAACCATGCCGCCCTTGACACCGACATACGCAAGCGACATCAACGGGTCGGAGGCCACATTTAACCCGACCTGTTTCATCGTGACAAGCGTCCGCGCACCGCTGTAGGAAGCCGCTGCGGCCACTTCCATAGCGGCCTTTTCATTGACCGACCACTCTACATGAACGCCCTCCGGCTTTGCTTTCGCAACCGTTTCCACAATCTCCGAGGAAGGCGTTCCGGGATATCCCGAAACGAGATTGACCCCGGCCTTCAGTGCGCCGTACGCAATCGCCCCGTTACCCATTACATATTCTTTCATGTTCACTCCGCTCCGTTATTTTGTGTATCTGTTTGCATTTGTTATCCCTCTCTGCCAATGGACTTACTCCCCGCTATGGAGGCGGATGACCGGCGCGAGCCCTGTCGTCTTGCCGAATTTCATATGGCACTCAAACAACGACATGAACTGCGAAGGGTCGATTCGCTCAAAATCCACTTTTTCAAACCAGTCTTTGGTAAATCTGACGCTGACAAAGGTTTCTTCCTCGTCAAGTCCGGTTGCCGGATTGACTGCCGTTTTCACGGCATGAACATAAACGGTCTGAACCGGCAATAAGGCAAATGTGTCACGGGCCGCGCGGATACAGGTGCTGCATACGTAATCCAGCAGGAGTTCATAGTATCTGCCCTTCGGAAGGTCCTTCTGCGTGAGTTTGCCGGAAGCCGTTGTTGTCACTTCGATGACCGGCATGACCTCCTCTTCCATGATTCCGAACTCTACCTCGGCGAAATCCGATGCATCCGTGCCGAATTCAAAGGCACTTCCGAAATCGCGAAGATCCTCATAAGGCTGCATGCGGGTTACGGCCTCGTAATAGGCGTCCACATCGCCGCTCAGAACGGAAAGGGCGATATCCTTAAGCTTCTCATAGCCGTACGCGTTCAGATCGCCGTCACAGATTGCTCTCCAGTCAATGACCGGATCGGATTCCCGATGGAGCCCGACTATGCCGGCGACATACTCCTGATAGCGCGCAACCTCTTCTGCCGCAACGGCGGCCTGCTGCTGTTGCTCGACTGCGCTTGCCTGTACGCCTGCGTCCTTAGGATCGCGGTATCCGGTCTTCGGCTTGCTGCTCTTTTTTGAGCCGGAACCGATTGTCTTCACATACGAAAGTCCTGTCCCGGGAAGACCGACAGAAACCGTCTTTCTGCCGCTTGTATGCATTGTATAATGCATGCCGCGTTTCCCGACGGATACACTGGCTCCTTTCGTCCCGAGGTTTAATTTGACTCCCGGAAGAATCTTAATGCTTTTTCGAAACCTGAGTCCCATGCTGTGTCTCCCTTATATCGGACTTCTAATAAAAGAGCGGTTCCGCAAGCCTGCGGAACCGCTCCCGGTTAACTTAATTCATGCTGCTTCTTTATGCCCAAGGATTCTCGGTCGGATAAGGAAGGGACTTCGGCTGATTGTAAGCGATGTCCTTGATTCCGAGGAACTTGAATACTTCGAAGAGTGCCTTTCCGTAGTGACCGAATGCAACGGCACCGTGGTGAGGATATCTCTTTTGGATGAGCACGTGACGATAGAAGCGTCCCATTTCCTTGATGGCGAAGATTGCGATGCCGCCGAAGGAACGGGTAGGAACGTCGAGGATCTCGCCCTCAGCAATGTAGGAAACGAGCTCGCCGTCGCTGTTGCACTGCAAACGATAGAAGGTGATGTCGCCTGCTGCGATGTCGCCTTCGAGCGTTCCGCGGGTGAAATCAGGATCGCTTCCTTCGGGCTCAAGCAGACGGTGCTGAATGAGCTGATACTTGATGGCGCGGTCTGCGCACATCTTGCAGGAAGGAGTATTTCCGCAATGGAAGCCCATGAAGGTGTCGGTAAGCTTGTAGTCGTATTTGCCCTTGATTCCCTCGTCGTAGATGTACTGCGGAACGGAGTTGTTGATATCAAGAAGCGTGATGGCGTCGTTGGATACGCAAGCGCCGATGTACTCGGAAAGAGCACCGTAGATATCTACTTCACAGGATACCGGGATGCCACGGCTTGCAAGACGGCTGTTTACATAGCAAGGCTCGAAACCGAAGGTCTCGGGGAATGCAGGCCAGCACTTGTCGGCAAATGCAACATACTTGCGAGCGCCCTTGTGCTGCTCAGCCCAGTCAAGAAGCGTAAGCTCGAACTGTGCCATACGTGCGCTCATCTCCGGATAATACTTGCCTTCGCCCATCTCCTTAGCCATGTCTTCGCATACAGCCGGGATACGGGGATCGTTTGCATGTGCCTTGTAAGCTACAAACAGGTCAAGTTCGGAGTTCTCTTCAATTTCAACGCCGAGCTCATACAGTCCCTTGATGGGAGCGTTGCAGGCGAAGAAGTCCTGCGGACGAGGTCCGAAGGTAATAATCTTAAGGTTCTTAACACCGATGATGGCGCGAGCGATCGGAACGAAATCACAGATCATCTTCGCGATGTCATCAGCGGTACCTACCGGATATTCCGGAATATAGCCCTTGAGGTGGCGCATTCCGAGGTTATAAGAGCAGTTCAGCATGCCGCAGTAAGCATCGCCGCGGCCGTTGATCATATCGCCGTCACCCTCGGCAGCTGCTACGAACATAACAGGGCCGTCAAAGTTCTTCGCGATCAGGGTCTCGGGAGTCTCGGGACCGAAGTTTCCGAGGAATACTACGAGTGCGTTGCACTCTGCCTTGTTAACATCATCTACGGCCTTGAGCATATCAAGCTCGTTCTCAACCGTTACGGGACACTCATAGAGGTCACCCTTGTAAGCAGCCTTGATAGCAGCGCGACGCTTCTCGGAAAGAACGATCGGGAAACAGTCACGGCTTACGGCAATAATACCGAGTTTTACAACAGGAATATTGCTTTTCGTCATTGTGTGTACCATACCTTTCACTATAGTTTTTGGGCTTCACCCATGCAAATTTCATTATACCTATTTCGGGCTTATATGTCAACGAGGGGAGTCTAAAAAACTCCCCTCGCTGATGAAAAATGTGTGTCTTTCTTATGCTTTACCGAAGCTCATACTTCGTTACGTTCTCAAGCGCCGCAATCGCATCGGCCTGGCTCAGTGCCTTATCCTTTTCGGTTGCATAGTAATTGATTGTGAACTGACCGTTCGAGTTTGCAATGTTTCCGTTGTCATCAAGGAAAATGCCATCAAACTGACAGGTGAAGTAAACGGTCTGAGCCTGCTCCGTACCGCCGATATTGAACTTGAATTCGGCTTCCGCAAGCTGCCAAAGTTCGTTGTTGATCACGTTATCCTTAGGCTGTACGAAGAAATATGCCTTGTCGTATTTAAGAGAAACCAGTTCCACAATGGTTCCGGGAGCCTGAAGGCCGGGGATGAACTGTGTTCCGCCGACAGCTGCCTTAAACTTCTCCTCAAGCAGGAAAATCTTCTCGGGATCGGTCGTCTTCAGGACTTCGTCGTCCTTCTCGAAAACATGCGGCGCGGTTTCCGGAATCTTAAACTCGTACGTCATCTTCTCCTTGTCGTACGTATATCCGGCCTCGTTGAGTCTTCTGTCCGAATAAATTGTTGCCGTTACGGTGATTGTGTCGCCGATTGCGAGACCGCTGGTCTTGTCAAGACGATAGGTAACATTATTCTGAAGAAGCTCGTCCATGCCGGACTTGTCAATCATTACGGAAAGCTTCGGAGCTCGTCCGGTATACTTGAAGGCAATTCCCTCAAAGAGATCAATCTCCTTAAGTTCCTCAAGACCGCTGACTTCGAATACCTTCGTCAAATCGCTTTCCTTAACGGAATAGTATTTGCCGTCGCGCTTCAGATAACCTTTGGAAAGATCACCCCAGGTCGAAGCGGTAATGGTAACCTTGTCGCCGTTGCTCTTAGCTGCATAAAGCTCGTCGTAGTTCGGAGAATATATGAACAGGTCCTTTGCAACCGGGTCAACGTTATCGTAAGAGAACGTAATCTGTCCGCTTCCGTTATAGCCTTCGCACGTGAACTCAAAGCCTTTAAACGGGTCAACCGGCGTGCATTTCGCGAAATCGTTTTCGGTAAAGGTGTACTCGAACGTCGCATTTTTCAGTACGACATGATGCTTCTTAAGAGTATCCTCGTCACCCTTAACCTTAATCGTGATGGTGTCGCCTACGCTGTAGTTTCCGTCTCCTTTTCCTTCGTCTTCGATGCTGATCTTCAGCTTCTTCAAAGCGCTCTTGGCATCGCTGATCTGATCGTCGCTCAGGTTCTTATAGGCTTTGCTTCCCTGAAAATAAGGACTAACCTGCTCCTCAACCCAGCTTGTCACGCCGGCGGGATAATTCTCATCGTCGTCCTCAATCTGCTCGTAAAGATAGAGCCACAGACCCGGATAAGGATTCTCGTCATCGTCATATTCCATCAATTCCATCATGTCGCTCTTATTGGCAAGAACAACGGCAATGCTGCCGTGGCCGTTCGGACCGTAGCCGATGACCTTTACAAGCTGTGACGCCTCAATCGTTTCCTTCTTCGAGTTTTTGTAAATCAGGAAACCTGCAATTGCGCCGCCTGCCAAAACAAGAACGGCGGCGATGATGCCGATGATCAGTCCGAGCTTGGACTTCTTCTTCGGAGCCTCGGGCTGTGCCGGTCCGGCTGCGGGAGCAACCTCGGGCGTGTAAGCAGGCGTTGCCTGATAGAGAACTCCGGATGCCGGCTCAATGGCCGGTATTGCCTCCGGAGCAACCGGCTCGGGAGCGGGAACAACCGGCTCGGGAGCGGGAGCTGCTTCAGGCGCGGCAGGTGCTGCCTCCTGCTTTGCGCCGCACATATTGCAAAACAGCATGTCGTCTTCAAGCTGTGCTCCGCATTGATTACAGAATTTCATATGCTTCCTCCGTTTCTGCATCCCCGGGATGCATTCATGCCGCACGTTTCTGCGGCTCTTAAGATGCTTGTATCACCATTTTACCATTCTTTCCAACGAAAGCAACCGAAAAATATGAAAAACCGCTCCTTCGTCTCCGTTTTCCGAGAAAAAAGCTCCCTCCCGGGCGCCGAATCCTTGTTTCCTGGCCCGAAAAGGAGTATGATTGAGCCATGAAAGGGGGCGATACCGTGAAAACCGATTATCAGAGCCTGAGTCCCGAACTGACGGAAAGGATTCTTTCCGACCGTGAAAAAGGGTACAAAAACCCTTACGCCGCAGGGGATGACGACTGCGTGCGCCGCGACATGGAACACGACAGAAGCAACCTCTGGCGTCCTTCGTATGTCCGCGACATCGAGAAGATTCTGCATCTTCCTTACTACAACCGCTACGCCGACAAGACGCAGGTGTTCTCATTTTACATGAACGACGACATCACGAGGCGGGCGCTCCACGTCCAGCTGGTATCCCGCATTGCGCGAAATATCGGCTCGCTCCTCGGCCTCAACCTCGACCTGATTGAGGCGATCTCCCTCGGGCACGACATCGGCCACACGCCGTTCGGCCATGCCGGGGAGCAATACCTGAGCGACCTGCTGCACCGCCACACGGGGGCTTACTTTAACCATAACGTGCAGAGCGTGCGCGTGCTCGACGATGTGTTCCTCCGTAATGTGAGCCTGCAGACGCTGGACGGTTTTTTAAGCCACAACGGCGAGTTTGAAAAGCAGTGCTACAAGCCGACCGGCAACCGGGATTTTTCCGTATTTGACGCCTCGATGAAGCGCTGCTATGCCGAAAAGGACGGCGGCAAATTCCTGACTCCCGCCACAATGGAAGGCTGTGTCATGCGCATCAGCGACATCATCGCCTACCTCGGCAAGGACCGCCAGGATGCCGTCATTGCGGGCATTGTTCCGCCGGATTATCAGTTCCGTTCGGAATTCATCGGAAGCCATAACGCCGCCATCATCAACAACCTGACCGTCGACATTGTGACGAACAGCTACGGGAAGGATTGCATTGAGATGAGCGAGGAAGCGTTCTCCGATCTGAAGACCGCCAAGGAAGAGAATTACCGTGTCATTTATCACAACGAAAAGATTAAGAAGACTTACGATGAGAAGATTCAGCCGATGTTTGAAGAACTTTACGAAAAGCTTCGGGCGGATCTTCTTGCGGGCGACGAGTCCTCGCCGGTCTTCACGCATCATATCGCTTATGTAAACAAAAACCGGGCGCACTACCGTGCACCCGGAGATTATGCTTTAGAACAGCCGGATTTCATCGTCAGCGACTATATCGCAAGCATGACCGATGATTATTTTCTGGAGCTGTACCGGCATCTGTTCCCGAACAGCAGCCGCGAGATCCGGTTCCGTTCCTATTTTGACTGATTACAGCATGTGGGCTCTGATTTCCTCACCGGAAAGCGGGCTCAGGTACGCCGGCGCAATGTCGAATACGGTCTTGCAGCCCGTTACGCCCTCTGCCTTCAGTCTCGCAATGGCTCTGGCAAATGCCAGGAGAACCGACGCAGTGAACTCCGGATTGGAGTCCAGCTGAATCTTATACTCAATCACGTGGCGATGCTCGCCGTTTGCTCCGGTTGAACCGATGCGGAATACGGAACCGCCGTGCGGCAGACCGCTGTGATCTCTGAAAAACTCTTCTTCCGAAATGAAATTCACGGTCGTATCGTAGTCCGCGAAGTAGTTCGGCATTGTCTTGATTTCATTCTCGATTCGGGAAAGATCCGCGCCCTCCTCGGGAACCACATAGCATACGCGGGTATGCTTCTGTCTCGTGGTCAGTTCAGGCGTTTCTCCGTTTCTTACAGCCTCCAGCGCAGCAGGCACCGGAACCGTGTACTGCTTGCCGTTCTTCACGCCTTTGATTCTTCTGATGGCGTCGGAATGGCCCTGGCTCACGCCCTTGCCCCAGAACGTGTAGTCCACGCCGACAGGCAGGATGCAGTTGCCGTACAGACGAAGCAGTGAGAACATGCCGGGATCCCAGCCGCAGGAAATCAAAGCGACATTGCCGCCTTCCTTCGCTGCCTGATCAACCGCCGCATAGTGCTCCGGAATTCTTGCGTGCGTATCGAAGCTGTCGATGACGCAAAAGTCCTTTGCATATTTCTTCGTCATCTCCGGAAGGTCCGTGGCGCTTCCGCCGCAGATGACCAGCACGTCGATGTCACCCTTATGGGCGTCCATATCCGCTACATTGTAAACCGGAACACCTTCCGTCATAAGGGTCAGGCTTTCCGGGTTTCTTCTTGTGAAAACAGCCTTCAGCTCGATGTCGGGATTCTGACGGACCGCGAGTTCAACGCCGCGTCCGAGGTTCCCGTAGCCGAGAATGCCGATTCTGATGCTCATATATGTACCTCCGTTTTTGGGAAATCTTACGAAAATTACAGCGTTATTTTATTCCCGCGCGCGACCCGTGTCAAGAAAAAATCAATCCGCCTTTTCTGCTGCTTCCTTTGCGCCCCTTGTTGCCACGCGGACGATGCTGACAACAAGAAAAACGTAAGGTGTCAGAATCAGTGCGCACGGAATCAGGCACAGAAACGGAAACGGCAGCCAGGAATGGAACAACTCGAGAATCGGGTTTCCCTCCGGCTCATGCGTAAAGAAATAATTCGCATAGAGATTCAGCTTCGTTACCCGAAGCAGCGAGTTCACAAGGAAGATCAGGAACGAAATTCCGAAAGCCGACGCAAGCGTCAGCAGATAATCCTTATATTTCGGCTTATAAAGCCCGAGCGCGCCGAGCGCGAGGCTTCCGAACACAACCATCCAGTGCGTCCCGTAATAGCCGATCATTCTCGGAAGAAGGATGCTGTAATGCTCAAATCCGATTCCCGGAAGCGCAAGCGCCAGTCCCGCGCCGAGCGGTCCCATGAAGAAGCAGAAGCACTGCAGGATCCGCTTCCCCGAAAGCGCCGCAATCGGAATAAGAATCATGTTGATGTTGCAAAGCTGAAGCGGCAGTTCGCCCCACCAGTTAAACTTACCGGTTCCGGCCTCCGCCGTAATTCTCGAGAAGTCGGCGTCCCTTGAAAGAAAGAGCTTATAAACGAAGAATCCGACAAGCGTGATGAGCATCGCAACGGAAAGCACAACCGCGCGCGTTCTTTCGGGCTTCTTTCTAAGGACGAAAACACCAATCAGAAACAGCGCGAGAAACAGCGCAAACACGGCGAAATAGACGGCATTAAACGGAGCACAGATCAGTTTCTCGTACATCAGATACCTCCACGGAAGCTTTCATTCGGGCCGAGATAGGAGCGTTTCGGTTCTTCTCCCTCACGGAAGATCACGAGTCTTTCCAAAACAAAGTTCGGAGAAAGCGCGAATATGCTAACTGTATTCAAGCCTGCCTTCAGATCAAGCGAAACCGTGACCTCACGGCTGTTACAGAGCACGCCCTGCGCCCAAAGGTCGTTACCGTCTCCGACACGGAAGCCGTCCGGGATGGCATTTACCTTCTTCATGCGGCCGTCGTTCGCCGCAATGCCGAAGAACAGTTCGGGAATGCGGGTCGGCGGGTTGCCGGGGCTTGTCATGAGGCGGACGCAGTACCGTCCCTCTGCGGGAACCGTAAAGCGGTACGTAACGGAAGGCGCGTCCTTAGCGGAAAATGTGACATTCTGCGGGAACGCTTTCACGCCCGAAAGCGTGCGGCCGTAATCCGGAAGGATTTCAAACTTACCTGCCTTCGTATCCTGCTTCGCTGCAAAATGCTCCGCTTCGATGGCAATGTAACGGTTCAGCATGGCGCCTTCGCCGAAGACAACCGAAAGGTTCGGCATCGTATGAATCTTCGCATTCATATCGATGCTGTTCTCCGCGCACCAGACAAATGTGTCGCTGTCAGCGGGCGCATTCGGAACGATTACGGGAACCCGCACGCGGACATTTCCGGCAGCGCCGTGAATCTTAATCTCAAATACCTCGCTCTCCTTAACCTTCGTGCGGTCAAGCGTGACCTTCAGGGAAAGGAGGCTCTCGGGCTGAACCGTGCCCGAAGTCTTCGAAAGCGTGATTGCGGCGCTGTTACATTCCGCCGTGAACTTAATCGGTCTTGCCGATGCAGTCGAAAGGTTGATGGCACCTGTCTTCACGCGCGGGTCAAGGAACGCGCCGAGCGTCAGGATTCTTGCAGTCCAGGGCGTTCCTTCGGTATGCTGGTCGGTTCCCGGTATTGTCACGATCATGCGGTCCTTTGCCGCCGGTTCGAACGTGTACGTAACCGGATAGCGGCACTCCTCCTCGCACCAGTACTGAAAACCGAGATGCTCCGACATGCCCATGCCGTACCATTTTCCGTTATGAACGGTATGAAGCTCTTCGGTCAGCGCGCGGTCTTTTTTGAAGCATGTATCGATTTCCTTCGCAAGCTTTAACGCATAGGTGCTTCGGATGTTTGCATAGGCATGGTTTAAAGTCGTCAGAAGCCACATCTTCTGCACATTAAGGTTCGCCGTAAGCGGCAGATAGATAAGTTCATAGTAGCCGAACTGCGCTTCCTCGGGAAGCTCCGCGCGAAGCGTCTCCGCCTCGTTCATCAGACGGTTGCATTCCGAAAGAAGCTTTTCGCATTCGCCGTAAGCGAACGGAGCATAAATTCCGTCGTTCATGGCCTCGGTGCGCCTTGCGGCATTGATCTTCGTGTAGCCGCGCAGCAGTTTCGACAGTTTCGCGCACTCCGAATCGTCGAGGATTCCCGCAAAATGCTTCTTCGGAAAAGCCTTCGTATACTTTTCGGCGCTTCTCAGATCGTTCGTGCCGTAGCGCTCGTAATCGTAGGCAAGGTCAAGGAAATACGCAAGCGGGAATTCGGTGCTGAAGATGTCGCCGACATTGACAATCCAAAGCTCGCGGATTCCGTTGTCATAAGCGGTCGTCATCTGCTCCCAAACCTTCGGAAGGAAGGACGTGTTGAACCACTCGTAGGAAACCGGATAGCCGTGATAATCGAAGTGGTAATACATGCCGTAGCCGCCCTTATGCGGAAGCATCTCCTTGGTCGGAAGCGTGCGGAGGTTGCCGTAATTGTCGTCGCAGAGCATCAGCGTCACGCCCTCGAGTTCGGGGTCGCCCATTAGACCAGGGGTCGTCTCGTCGCCGTAGAAATAAGGCTCAACCTCTTTATAAAGCGCAAGCATTCTCGGAACTTTATCAAGGTCCTTGTTGACGTACTTTTTGATCAGTCCGTTCTGCGTTTTCAGAACTCTTCGAAGCAGGTCGATGTTATCCGCAAGCGTTGCCTCGCGGCCGAGAATCGCGGTATCGGCTTCGCCCCGCATGCCGACCGTGATCACATTTTCGAACTTTCCGCTTCTCTTAAGGCCGTCCTCCCAGAACCGGGTGATGCCCTTTTCGTTCGTATTGAAATTCCAGGCGTCGCCGTAAACGGAGCCCTTGCCGCGCACGTGGCTGTACTCTTCGCCCTGGCGGCAGCACGGCTCGTGATGGGATGCACCCATGACAACCCCGAGCTCGTCGGCAAGAATGGCATTTTCCAGACCCGGACCGTCCTCCGGGAAGACAGCCGACCACATCGCGGGCCACAGATAGTTACCCTTTAAGCGGAGCAAAAGCTCAAACACATGCACATAAACCTTCGCGTTGAAGCCGCCGTAGTTCTTCGTGCAGAAGTTGCCGAAGGCCGGCCACTCGTCGTTGATGAAAAAACCGCGGAAACGGACGGACGGTTCCTTCGAAACATACCGGAAACCCTCCGGAAGCGTGAATTCGCTGAGTTTTGCAGGCTTCATGTCAAGCCAGTCGATGAAAGGCGAAACGCCGAGCATCTCGGAAAGATGGAACAGTCCGTAAATGGTGCCGCGCTTCTCACTGCCCGCGATGACAACCGCAGTCTTAAAGCTTCCCTGTCCTTTGTTTACGGCCTTCTTCGGAACGTCCTTCATAACGGCAATCGTGAACACCTCGCGTCTGTCCTTAACCCCCGAAAGATCAATCACGCCTGCTTTCGCGAGGCCGTCAATCAGCTTGCTCTTTCCGACGGTTCCGAACAGAATCGGCATCGTCACATTTTCCGAAAGTTCCGCGCTCTCAAGCACCTCCGGTCTGCTTCCGAACACTGCCTTCATATCATCGCTTACGCGCCCGGCAATCTTTTTTACGCCACTCCATTCCCCTTCGCCGCAGACAAATGCCACGCTGCCCTTTCGGATGTTCCCCGCTGAAATCTTGAATTCCATGTTGTTTTCTCCCTGTAAAATATTTTTATGCCCGCACGAAGCAATCGTAGCGGATGGCCTTGCCGCTTAAGCTGTAGTCCGGCTTTCGGCCGGCCAGGTACGGTCCCTTCAGCGGACGCTTAATCAGAATGCGCTTGGCTCCTGCCGTTACGGCCGCTTCCAGTAACGCCTCCTCATCCCCGCATGGGCTTTCGAGCTGTTGCAGAAGTTGGAATTTCTTCTTGATCAGCGCGCTCTTTTGGCGTTTCGGGAACATCGGGTCCAAAAGAATCACATCCGGCGCTTCGGAAAGTCCTTTCATGGCTTCGATGCTGTCGCCGTATATCAGTTCCATTCGGGATACCGTTTCCGAAAGCTTCGGATTCGCCGCGGCACGGTACAGAGAATTGTCGAGAAGCGCTGCGATAACCGGGTCCTTCTCGTACAGACGGACAGTGAAACCTGCCGCTGCCAGAAGGACAGCATCCTCTCCGAGTCCTGCCGTCGCATCGATTGCCGTCGCAGAAGGTCCGAAAGTCTTTCTCTTTGCCGCTTTCACAAGCAGTTCACCCGAAAGCCTGCCGGGATTCAGCCTTGAAAGCATGGTCGTAAGGTCTCCGCAAACCGACAGTTCTCCGTCCGTAAGCGAAAGCGTGTCCCCGTCAAGAAAGAGCCTTAGCCCGCCGGCTTCAGGCACCTCATGAGAAGACGTCAACCCGTAAGCTTCACAAAGCTTTTCGGCATGCCCGGAATTGCAGTCCGGTGAAAGAACAAGCTTCATATCATTTTCCAAAATAAATGCCTCCGTCCGAAGAAACAATCCGTTTTCGGACACAGTAATGCCTCTGCATGCATAGCAGAGGCACCTGAACTATCGAATGATGAAAAATGCCACAACACCGGCGATTCCCAACACCAGCGACGCAACCGGAACCACAAGGGCGTTTCTCGTAACCGCCGCGATGTACTGCTTCGGGTTCTGCGGATTGTAATAGATGTCAATCTTGTTGCCGACTTTGAACTTCTTCCTGCGGCCGGAGCGGATATTCAGCATATCCCGGATTTCCTCCGCATTGGCTTCAAAGGAAACAACCGGAACGTAATTCGTAACTTTCTTTCCGTTGTTCGTCATGTCGACATCCTCATGGATATCCACGATTTCGGCTTTCGCGAGCACCGCGAATTTACGCTTTCTGAAAAAGCTCAGAAGCATTCCGATCAGACCGAAGACAAGCAGTGCAATTCCGCCGTACAAGCATACATATTCCATAACCATACCCTCTCTTATCGTTTATTCGCCTTTCGCGATTTTATACAAAAGATCCACACAGCCCTCGACACCGAACGTCCCGCTGTTCAGCGTCATGTCGTAATTCTGGGCGCGGCCCCATTCGTAATCGGTATAATACTTATAATGATTAGCTCTCGCCTTGTCACGCTTGCGAAGCGTCTTCTCGACATCGTCCTTTGCGAAACCGTATTCGGTAACGGCGCGTTCTGCCTTAAGCGCCATATCCGCGTGGATGAACACATGAAGGGAATCCGGATAATCCTTCAGGATGAAATCCGCGCACCGTCCGACGATGACGCAGTTTTCCTTATCGGCAATATCCTTAATGATATCGGACTGCACAACGAAAAGCTGATCCTGCAGCGGAAGCATGTTGCCGCCGAATACCATTCCCGCATAAGTCATGTTGCTGGCGATATTAAACAAAAGGCTGCCCGTGATATGTTCTCCCTGCTCCTCAACGAATTCCTTCGCGAGGCCGCTTTCCTTGGCCACACGGTCAATCAACTCCTTATCGTAATAGGAGTATCCCAGTCTCTCCGCAAGGAGCTTGCCGATGCGTCTGCCTCCGCTTCCGCATTCCCGGCTGATGGTGATGATCTTCTTCATAGGACACCTCCCGTAAAGTATTATTACTCATTATACCACAGAAAAATACGATAAGGCAACAATTCCGAAAAGAAATTGCTGCCTTATCACAAAAAAGTCTTCCCCGGTAAAGGAAAAGAAGGTTGCCATTTTCCTTCGTGCGGTTTATACTGTAAACATTCCACGGAAAATGAGGACGCTATGATTTACAATAACATTTTGGAAGCCATGGGCCACACGCCCATGATTCGTTTACAACATATGACCGGCCCGGACAGTGCGGAGATTCTCGTGAAGTTCGAGGGGCTGAATGTCGGCGGCTCGATTAAGACGAGGACCGCTTACAATATGATTCTCGCCGCCGAGAAAGAAGGCCGGATTACCAAAGACACGATTATCGTGGAGCCCACCAGCGGAAACCAGGGCATCGGGCTGGCATTGGTCGGCGCGGTGCGCGGCTATAAGACCGTCATCATCATGCCGGATTCCGTCAGTGAGGAACGCCGCAAGCTCGTGCACCACTACGGCGCAGAGGTCATTCTGATCCATGACGCCGGCGATATCGGAGCCTGCATCGCGGAATGCCTGAATACGGCGCTTCGCATGGCTAAAGAAGACCCGAACGTCTTCGTTCCCGAACAGTTCAGCAATCCGAACAATCCGCTCGTGCACAAATACCACACCGGCGTGGAAATCCTCGAACAGGTTGCCGGTCCGATTGACGGTTTCTGCTCCGGCATCGGAACGGGCGGTACGATTTCCGGCATCGGCGAGGTTTTGAAAACGCAGAACCCCGATATCACGATTTGGGCCGTAGAGCCCGAAAACGCCGCCATCCTTTCGGGCGGTTCCATCGGAACCCACCTGCAGATGGGCATCGGAGACGGTCTGATTCCCGTGAATCTCAATCAAAACATCTATTCCGATATTTATATCGTAACCGATGAGGTCGCCCTTCAGACCTCCAGAGATCTTGCGAGCAAAGAAGGCATCCTGTGCGGCATCTCCAGCGGAACCAATGTGGCCGCCGCCATTGCGCTTGCCAAAAAGCTCGGCCCCGGAAAGACGGTGGTAACCGTGCTTCCCGATACGGCAGAACGCTACTTCTCCACACCGCTGTTCGAAGGCGAATGAAAAAAGCACGTCGCTCCCAAAAAGGAGCGACGTTTTTTATTGCAGTGTCAGATTTTTCAAAAGGTTCTCCAAAACCTCGCGGTGCGCTTCATCCGTGCAGAGCGTAATCATGAGCCGGTTGCCCGTGTCATAATAGTATTCCACCTTTACGGGCGGCGTGCAGCCAAGGTCCTCATAGGAAATCTTCCTGGCCTGATAATTTCCGGCGCCGTATGTCGCGCTGTCCTCTCTGGTAAATGTGTAGCTTCCGTCGCTTTCAAAGGCCGTAAGCGCCTCATCCAGATCGGTTTCGGCATCGATTCCCGAAACGGAGAGATAGTATTTTTCTTCCTGACCCTTTATGCCGAAGCGGTCCATCGTAAGTCTGTTCGTGCCGTCTAAGAGAATGTTCTGATAGCCGATGACATCCTCATTGTATTTCAGGGAATAACGGAACTCGTTCGAGAAGAAATTCCGGTTCGGATTAAGATAATGAATTGCGAGAATCACAATGATCATGATCAGAACGGCGACACCCGTGCAGATCATCGCAAGTGTGGTTTTCGACATCTTGTTTTCACTGTTTTTAGCCATTGCAATCTTCTTTCAAACGTGATATAACATCATTCTATACGAAAAACCCGCGGAAAGCAACGATTGTTTTCCGCCTGAAAAGGCAAGAAAGATGAAAGACAGTTCCTACACAATCGATATGTGCACCGGCTCTCTTCCGAAGAAGATGCTTCGGTTTGCCGTTCCGCTCATCCTCTCCAGCCTTCTGCAGCTTCTGTTCAACGCCGTCGATCTGATGGTGGTCGGACAGTTTGTGGATGACTCTGCCGTAGGGGCAGTGGGCTCAACCGGTGCGCTGATCAATCTCGTGACCAATCTTTTTATCGGTCTGTCCGTGGGAACCAATGTGCTTGTCGCCCGCTATGTCGGCTCCGGCCGGGATAAGGATGCCTCCGAAACGGTTCATACGTCGATTCTTCTGAGTGTCCTTTCGGGCATCCTTTTAAGCGTCATCGGCATCCTCTTTGCCCGCCCGATGCTTGTGCTCATGGGCTCTCCTGCCGATGTTTTGGAGCAGGCAACGTTATATCTTCGGATTTACTTTCTCGGCATGCCGATCATGATGCTTTATAATTTCGGAAGCGCCATCCTTCGGGCCATCGGGGATACGAGAAGACCGCTTTACTATCTGACCGTCGCGGGCATTCTCAACGTTTTGCTGAACCTGTTCTTCGTGCTTGTCCTGCACCGCGGTGTGGACGGCGTCGCCTGGGGAACGGTTCTTTCGCAGCTTGTTGCCGCCGCCCTGATCATCCGAAACCTCCTCCTCGCAAATCACAGCTGCCGCCTGATTCCGTCTTCTCTTAAGATCTCCGGCGACAAGCTCGCTTCGATCGCGCGCATCGGCATTCCGGCAGGACTGCAGGGCTGCATCTTCTCTGCTTCCAATGTTTTGATTCAGTCTTCCGTCAACTCCTTCGGAAGCGAGGCGATCTCGGGAAGCGCGGCTGCCGCCAATCTCGAGGGCTTCGTCTACGTTTCGATGAACGCTTTCCACCATACGGTCCTGAGCTTTTCCGGCCAGAATTACGGCGCAGGAAAATACGACCGCGTCCGCAAGTCCCTCCTCTGGGGTCTCTTTTACGTGACGCTCGCCGGCGGAATCCTCGGAAACCTCGTCGTGCTCTTCCGCCGTCCGCTTCTCGGTCTTTACATCAAGGGTTCGGAAGCCATTGCCTTCGGATTTCAGCGAATCTGGATGATCAACACCCTGTATTTTCTGTGCGGCACCATGGACGTCGTGGTCGGTGCCCTGCGGGGAATCGGCTACTCCCTTATCCCGATGTTTGTGTCGCTTGCCGGTGTCTGCGGCTTCCGCGTCATCTGGATTTTCACGTACTTCCGTGCGCACCGCAGCCTGCCGGTTTTGTTCGCGTCCTACCCGATCAGCTGGACCGCGACATTTCTGATTCAGCTGAGCGTGTTCGTGTACTGGTCTTACAAAAAGAAGCGGGCCGGGGCGCTTCGTTGATTTTTCCTTAAAAATATGATATGATAGTTGATACCGTTTTATTTTTCTTTCGGAGTGTGGGATATGAGCGAGCGGGAAAATACTAAGCAAAACCGAGCTTTTTCTGTTTTGAGCGCCTGTAAAAAGGGCTTTCTCGGTGTGTCTTCATTTTTCAAAAAACCGTTTTTTAAAGTAAGGATTGTGCAGGTGTATCTGCTGTCCTTTGTCACGACCTATGTGGTGGAAATGCTGTCGCATTACCGTTCTCTGCCGCAGCTGTTTCATGTGTTTCAGCACCCCTTAATCTTTTTGACGAATATGCTGATTGTGTCGCTTCTGTTTGCGCCGGCACTTCTGTTCCGCAAGCGGTATTTCGTCTATTTCATCGCCGTCATCATATGGCTTACGGTCGGCGTGGTCGACTTCATCGTGCTCCACAACCGCGTAACGCCTTTTAATGCAAACGATTTCAAGATGCTCGACGACGCCCTCGACGTTGTTGTGCACTACTTCAAATTCTATCAGGTCGTTCTCGTCATCGTGCTGATTGTGCTCGGCGTTGCAGGCATCGTTTTCGCGGCGATCAAGTTCCCGAAGACGAAGGACCCGGTACCCTTCAAGTCCGCGATTCCGCTTTCCGTCGGACTGTTTGTGCTGAATCTGATGCTTGTTTTCGGAAGCATCCATATCGGCGTGATGAAACGGACATTCCCGAACCTCGCGAACGCTTACCAGGAATACGGCCTTCCGTACTGTTTCGCCTGCAGCATTGTCGACAAGGGCATTAAGAAGCCGTCCGGCTATTCAAGAAGCGGCGTGCAGACCGTAATCGATTCGCTGCCGAGCCCGACACCGTCCGAGACTGTCAGTAAGGACGATCGTCCGAACATCATTTTCATTCAGCTCGAATCCTTCTTTGATCCGAAGCGGATTGCCGGCATTCGGTTTGACAACGACCCGATTCCGAATTTCACGCACCTTTACAAGAATTACAGTTCCGGCCTGCTGACCGTCCCGAGCATAAGCGCGGGCACGGCCAATACCGAATTTGAGGTCTTGACCGGCATGAACATGGCGGATTTCGGCTCCGGCGAGTATCCATACCGTACCATTCTGCAGTCGAGCACATGCGAAAGCATGGCATACAATCTGAAGCAGCTCGGCTACAGCTGCCATGCCATCCACAACAATACCGCTTCCTTCTACGGGCGCGACGTCGTATTTTCCAATCTCGGATTCGATGATTACGATACGATTGAGACGATGCCGTCTGTTGAGAAGAACGCTCTCGGGTGGGCGAAGGACAAGGTTTTGTACCGCGAAATCATCTCGGCGCTCAACTCGACGCCGGGACGCGATTATATCTTCGCCGTTTCCGTGCAGGGACACGGCAAATACCCCGACGAGGAGATTCTGGAAGACTCCATCGATCTTACCCCGATTGACGATGCGTATGATGACTCCACTATTTACGGCCTGAAGTATTATACCTCGCAGCTGAATGAGATGGACGCCTTCATCGGAAGCCTTGTCAGCTACCTGTCCGAGCGCCATGAAAAGACCGTTCTGGTGCTGTACGGGGACCATCTTCCGGGCTTTGATTTTGAGGACGCAAGCCTGACGGAAGGTTCACTTTTGCAGACGGAGTACATCATGTGGTCGAATTATCCGATGCGTACCTTCCACCGCGACCTTTACGCTTTCCAGCTGAGTGCCTATGTGCAGTGGCGCCTTGATTTCCAGGAGGGCCTTCTGACCAGACTGCACTTAAAGCTTCTGAAGGATCCCAATCCCTATCTCGAACAGTATCTCGAGAAGCTGCAGGTGCTCTCCTACGATATGCTTTACGGCGAGCAGTTCTGCTGGGACGGTAAGAATCCTTATGAGCCGACCGAGCTGACCTTCGGTTATTACGACGTTTCGATTTCGTCGATTCATGCGATTCGCGACCCCGGAACGAATGTGTTCTATCTGTCTGTTTACGGGGAAAATCTGACGCCGTACTGCAGCATTTACGTCAACGGAACGCGGCAAAGCGAGACGATTTATGTCTCGGAGAATGAGCTCTTCCTGCCGCGCATAACGCTTGCCGAAGGGGATATCCTGTCAATCGGCATATACAGCGATGGCCGGCTTTTGCGCCAGTCCGCTGCCTATACCTTCCATGCGGAGGACACGTATTGATTCTTCCCGTGAGATTATGAAGCGAGGTTTTTCATGAGCAAAAAGACTTTATCGATTGTATTCTGCGCCGTGTTTGCGGCATTCGGTGTGCTTCTTCTGGTTCTCGGTTTTAAAGAGGCGGCCGTTGCAGAGGGAGACGACGTTCCCTTCACGCACATGATTCTGACGATTCCCGGGATAGCTTCCGTCTGTGCCGGCTTTGGATGCTTTCTTCGAAAGAAATCCCGTTCCGCCGTTCGGTTCTGCCTCAGTGCATTCTTCTTTTTGTTCTTCGGAACCTTCCTCGCAGAGTGCTTTTATTTCCAATTCGTCCATTTCGGGACCAACCGCCCTCAGCCCCGGCTTACGATTCCGGCTGCCGGCACCTCGCTCGCATATGCTCTGTTGTTCCTGATTATTTTCACGGTCTTCTGTCTGATCTACAGAAAGCGGAAGGCGTGACCGACCCTCAGAAAAATGTGACCCCGGACGTCAGTGTCCGGGGTCTTCTTGATTCTCTGTGACATTTTCCTTTACATCGCATCCCAAAGCGCTTCGTTGATTTCAATTTTGGCGTCCTTCCGCCAGCCCTCATAAAGCTCTTCGAATTTCTCCTTGCAGATCTTGGAGTAGGCTTCCTCTTCCGCACGCTGTGTTTCGGCTTCGTTTACGGTCTTCACGCGGTAGAAGATGTACAGTCCGTCCGAGGTCTCCACAATGTTGCTGATGGACTTTTCCGGAAGCGCAAACAACATGTCGGTAATCTCCTCGTCGAAGGAATCGCGGCCGATCGTCAGCTCCACGTTCGGCGCATCGGTCTGTTCCTTCGCGTAGGTGTAGAAATCCTTTGCGGCAATGGCGTTTCCGAGAATAATCTTCATGTCTTCGCGAAGCTCTCTGAGCGCTTCGCCGCTGACACGTATGGAATTGCCTTCGTTGTCCGTGTAAACCTTGGTCTTGAAAAGATAGATAAAATCACTCCGCTGGGTCTCTCTCGGGTCCGGTTTCGCGTCTACGTTAAGCGTGACGGCCTCGTAAACCTTCTTCGCAAGCACGTTGTCCGTATAGATGGTGCGCACCAGTTCCTCGGTGATTCCGTAACGCTTCGCGGTTTCCTCGGTGATGCCGTTTAGGAAGCTCTGCGTATAATCGTTTATGTTAAGGACGTCGTCGGCACCGAGCGTAACCTCGCCTTTGTTGATGCCGACAAGCTTGATGTAGATGATTCTTTCGAGAAGCTCGTCCTTCATGAGTTCGGCATAGGTTCTGCCGTCTCTTGTGAAGCGGAAATCCCAAATGCCATCGCCGTAAAGCGTCTGGACCTCCTCACGCATGCTCAGAAGGTAAATGTTGGCTTCCGCATAGCTGACATCCTGGCCGTTGATTCGCATCACGACGTCTTTGGTGAAGCCTTCGCTCGAAGGAAGATCTCCTTTCCCTTTGTCTCCCTTCTTACACCCTGCTGCCGAAAACACGAATATAAGGCACAGCAAGACTGCCATTGATTTTTTAAGTGTTTTCATAGTTTCCTCCGTCCGTCAAAATACGCTTCATCGTCTTAAGCACCGAAATGCATTCCTTCACTGTCTTCAGGGCATCGCCCGTCTCCGAAATCATATAGGAAAATGTGGGGCATTTGCCGGGCTGCATCGAAATCTTTCTTCCGTACGCCTGCAGAAACTCCGGGATCCTCCCGACATCGAGTCTCGCTTTCGGGTACATGGAAAGGACGAGGAATCCCTTGCGGATCGTAGCCTTTTCCACATAGCAGGCATGCGCGCAGGACTTAAGAAGCGCCACGTGCAGCAGCAGATTGACGCAGGCCGGCATGTCGCCGAACCGGTCGCAAAGCTCTTCGGCCATATCCGACAGCTCGTCCTCGCTCTCAATCGCCGCGATGCGCTTATACATGTCAAGCTTCTGCATCTCGTTGCGGATGTAATTCGAGGGGATGTAGGCATCCAGATCAGCATCGACAAAGGTCTCGAAGGATTCTTCCTCCGGTTCCTCTCCCTTCATAGAGCGTACCGCTTCCTGCAGCATTTTGCAATACAAATCATATCCTACCGCTTCCATGTGTCCGCTTTGTGAAGCCCCGAGCAGTGTGCCGGCGCCGCGGATTTCCAGGTCGCGCATCGAGATTTTGATGCCGGAGCCGAGATCGGAATACTCACGGATTGCCGCAAGCCTCTTCTCCGCAACCTCCGAAAGGATCTTGTCCTTCCGGTACAGAATGAAGGCATATGCCGTCCGGTTCGAACGTCCGACGCGGCCTCTTAACTGATAAAGCTGCGACAGCCCGAAACGCTCCGCCTCGTCGATGATGATCGTATTGACGTTGCTGATATCCATGCCGGTCTCGATGATGGTTGTCGAGACAAGCACGTCGATATCGCCGTTGACGAAATCAAACATGACATCCTCGAGCATCCGCTCGCTCATCTGCCCGTGGGCAAATGACACATTGGCCTCCGGGCAAAGCTCGGAAAGCTTCGCGACGACATCCTCGATTCCCGCTACCCGCGGAACGACGTAATATACCTGCCCGCCGCGGTTTAACTCGCGGTTGATTGCCTCGCGGATCATCTCCTCATTCTTCTCAAGGACAAAGGTCTGAATCGGCACGCGGTCGCTCGGCGCCTCCTCAAGGATGCTCATGTCCCGGATTCCGATCAGGCTCATATGAAGCGTGCGCGGAATCGGCGTCGCCGTTAACGTCAGCGCGTCGATATCCTTTCGCATCTGCTTAATCTTTTCTTTATGCGTAACGCCGAAGCGCTGTTCCTCGTCCACGATCAAAAGGCCGAGATTCTTAAAAGAAACGTCCTTGCTGAGAATCCGGTGCGTGCCGATTAAGATGTCCACAAGCCCTTTCTTCACGCGCTCAAGCGTCTTCTTCTGCTCGGAAGGTGAGCGGAAACGGCTCAGCATGTCGATGGAAAAGGGGAAGTTTCTCAGTCGGTTCGTGAACGTATTGAAGTGCTGCTGCGCAAGGATTGTCGTCGGAACCAGGACTGCCACCTGCTTTCCGTCGGAAACTGCCTTAAACGCCGCGCGAAGCGCAATTTCGGTCTTTCCGAAGCCGACATCGCCGCAGATCAGACGGTCCATGATCTTCGTGCTTTCCATGTCGCGCTTGGTTTCCTCGATGGCGCGAAGCTGGTCATCCGTCTCCTCGTAAGGGAACAGCTCCTCAAATTCCTTCTGCCAGACCGTATCCTTGCTGTAGGCAAAGCCGGGCTGCTCCTGTCTTGCCGCATACAGCCGGATCAGCTCCTGCGCGATATCCTTTACGGCCTTATAAACGCGCGTCTTGGTCGTCTTCCATTCCGCGCCGTTCAGCTTATTCAGTTTCGGCTTTCGATCTGCGTCCGAATCGGCATACTTCTGGATGACATCAAGCCCGGTCGCCGGAACATAAAGGATTCCGCCGTCCCCGTATTCAAGCTTGATATAATCCTTCACGACGCGGTTCGTCGTAATCTGCTCAATTCCGCGGTATACGGCAATTCCGTGATTCTCGTGCACCACGTAATCCCCGGCGGAAAGCTCGTTGAGCGCATTGATCTTCGCGCCGGAATACGGGCTCTTTTTATGCTTTTTCTTCGTTCTTCCGAAGATGTCGCTCTCATCGATCACGACCCAGTGAAGGTCCGGATACTCATAGCCCTGATGGAGGTTTCCGTACACGACCATAATCTCCCTCGGCGCAACAACCCGGTCCTCGTCCTCCGAGAAGAAGGCCGGCAGGTCATTGTCGCGAAGGTTCTCCGCAAGCCTTGCCGCTCTTGTATGGCTTCCGCAGACCAAAAGAATGCGATAGCCGTTCTTACGGTAGTTGGTCAGGTCATGCACCAGCGTCTCGAAATGCTGGTTATACGAAGCAACCGGCCGCACCGCCACGGAGAAATGCTCCTTCGGATTCCACTCCGGGGAAAGTCCCGCAAGCGTCGTCAAAAGCACGGTCCTCCGGCTCGCAAACTCCGCGATGATCTTCCGGAAATCGAGAATCGCCTCGGTCTGCCCGGACAGGATGTAGCCTTTTTCAAGCCTTCCGGTCATGCTCTCCGCAAACTCCGTTTCAGTCGCCTCCGCGCTTGCCGTGATTCTTGTCGGCTCATCCATGACGAACAGTGTCTGTTCCTCTGGAAAATACGACAGAAAGCTCACGGTTTCCTTCCGGAAATACGTGATATACGAATCCAGGTTCGCCGCATTCTTTAAGTAGGTCAGGTTATCCCTTAATTCTTCAACGGAATGCCGGACTCTTGCGGCCTCTTCGGTTTTGAAGGCGTTGATGTATTTCTTCTCGGTGGCGTCGGCTTCCTTTTGCAGACGGCGAAGTCCTTCCGCCGTCTCCTCTTCGGACAGAAGCAATTCCATCGCCGGATATACAGTCAGCGAATCGGCCGTTTCAATCGAGCGCTGGCTGCTGATGTCGAAGCTTCTTACGGAATCGATTTCATCGCCCCAGTATTCGATACGGTAAGGCGTCTCTTCCGTTAACGGAAACACGTCGAGAATGCCGCCGCGAACGGCAAATTCGCCCGGATTCTCTACCTGCGCCTGCTTCTGATAGCCGAGCGTGACGAGCTTTTTTGTTAATTCCTCCATCGGAACCGGCTCGTCCATGCTGATGCTGACGGCCTGTTTTTTGATCTCCTCTAAGGGCATCAGGCGGTCCGTAAGCGCCTGCACGCTCGTCACGACCGTACACGGCTCCGCCTCCGCGAGATGCCGGATGACTCTCATCCGTTCCTTTACGATGGCATTTCCGTGGACATCCGCGCTGTAAAAGATGACATCTTTCGCCGGATAAAGGTACACATTTTTCTCGTATAAGCTCAGGTCCTCCGCCATCTCCTTCGCGCGCAACTCGCTCGCAGTCACGATAAGACGGAACGGATATTCCTGCGCAAGTGCGCTGACAAAGTGACTTTTTTGCACAGAAGTACACCCCGATACCTGTACCGGGGCTTTTTTCGTCTTCAGATAATCCCGCGCCGCGAGAAATTCGCGGTCCTCAAGAAGCGGGTCCAAAAAAGTCTTTCTCATGATTCTCCGTTCAATTAAACCGGTTCATCGCCGCCTCTGCGCCTTCGGTCAGATAAAGCGGAACCTCCTCCGTAACCTTCTTAAACGCTTCCCGAATCAAAGGCTCTTCCTCCTTCGGGAAACGCGCCAGCACATGGTCCGCCAAATCCCAGCCGAAAGGCTTTTCCCCGACGCCGATCCGAAGGCGGGGGAACACGCTCGTTCCGAGATTCGCGATAATGCTCTTTAATCCGTTATGACCGCCGGCGCTTCCCTTTACGCGGAGCCGTAACTTGCCGGGCTCGAGGGAGATATCATCACACAGAACAAGAATCTGCTCCGGCGGAACCTTGTAAAAGTCCGCATAAGCGCGGACACACTCGCCGCTTAAATTCATAAAGGTCTGCGGCTGCACGAGGATGACCCTCTGCCCCGCAATGATACCGCGTCCCGAAAGCCCTTTAAGCATCGTGTCGGAAAGTTTGATCCCGAACGCATCGGCAAGAGCCGTGACCGCGTCAAAGCCGACATTGTGGCGGGTTCCCGCATACTTTCGCCCGGGGTTCCCGAGTCCGAAAATGATATACACTTTTCCGTTCTCTCCTTCCCACAATGCAGTTTTTCTCCGGTTTCTGCGGAATAAACACATGCTGCATCATCCTTTCTTAGCAGTGGAATACCTCTTTCGCGATATCCACGGTCGCTTTCGCGTCCCTGCCGTAATAATCCGCGCCGATACGGGCAGCGTACTCAGGCGTAAGCACCGCGCCGCCGACAACGGTTTTACAGGGAAGCCCTGCCTTTTTCAAGGCGCGAATGGTTTCCTCCATGCTGCCGAGCGTCGTTGTCATCAATGCACTCAGTCCGACCAGAGGCGCACCGCTTTCCCGTGCGGCCTTCACAACCGCCTCGACCGGCACGTCCTTGCCGAGATCAATTACGGTAAAGCCGTAATTCTCAAGAAGCACCTTAACGATGTTCTTGCCGATGTCATGGATATCACCCTTCACGGTGGCAAGCACGATGGTTCCCTTCGAAACCTTCGCCGCGCCGTCTTTATTGAGTCTTTCCTTAATGCGGGCAAATGCGCCCTGAACAACCGAAGCCGAAAGAATCAGCTGCGGAAGAAAGATCCTTCCCTTCTCATAGCCCGCTCCGACCGTGTCAAGCGCCGGAATCAGCACGCCGTTGACAATCTGCATCGGGTCTTTCTCGGCAATCAGCTCCTCGGTAAGGCTTGCTCCGCGCTCACTAAGTCCGCTTACGACGGCAGCATACAACTCCGCTGCCTTGTCTCCGAGTTCCTCGCGAATCTTTCCTTCCGATTCGTCCTTAACCGGCGCCGCAACCGTTTCCGCACCGGGCTTTTTCGCCGCAGCAGCCGGAACAAAGTCGCGGTAGGCTTCGGAAAATGCCATGGCATGCTGATCCAGATTCGCCAAAAGGCGGTACGCCCGAATCGTTCCCATCATCGCTTCGGAATTCGGGTTCATGATCGGAAGCGTCAGGCCGCTTTGGAGTGCCATGGCAAGGAATGTACTGTTCACAAGTTCTCTGTTCGGAAGACCGAAACTGATGTTGGAAACACCCAAAACCGCGCCGGTTCCGAGCTCACGGCGGACTCTCGCCAAAGCCTTGACCGTCTCCGCCGCAGCCTCCTGCTGCGCACCGGCCGTGAGCGTCAGGCAGTCTATCTGCAGATCTTTTCGGGGAATCCCGATTGCACCCGCACGGTTCACGATCTTCTCCGCTATTTTGAAACGGTCCTCCGCCATCGGCGGAATGCCGCCTTCATCAAGCGTAAGGCCGACAACAGCCGCGCCGTAACGTTTCACGATCGGAAGGATTGCCGAAAGGCTCTTCTCCTCGCCATTCACGCTGTTGACAAGCGCACGTCCGTTATACGCGCGAAGTGCTGCCTCAATGACCACGGGGTCGTTGGAGTCAATCTGTAACGGCACCGAAACAACCGCCTGCAGTTCCCTGATGACATTGACCATCATTGTTTTTTCGTCGACACCCGGGCAGCCCACGTTGACATCCAGAATGTCAGCGCCTGCCGAAACCTGCGAGAGCGCCTGCGAAAGGATATAATCCATGTCACCGTTTCGAAGTGCCTCCTGGAAGCGCTTCTTACCTGTCGGATTGATTCGCTCGCCGATGACGCGTGGCTCCGAAAACCAGACTGCATCCGTCGAGGAACAGATTCCGGAAAATGCGACCTTTGCCGGCAGTTCCGGCCGTTCCGAAGAGGCTTCAAAAGCCTCCACGCGCTTTCTAAGCTGCGCGATATAGGAGGGGTTCGTTCCGCAGCAGCCGCCCACATAGGCGATGCCGTACGGAAGAAGCTCTCCGACAAGGTCCCCGAATTCCTCGGGGCCGATGTTATAGGTGTTGGTTACCGGATCCGGAAGCCCTGCGTTCGGCTTCAAAACAAGCGGCAGCTCGGTCAGCTCGTACAGTCTTTTGACCATCGGCGCAAGCTCCTTCGGTCCGAGCGAGCAGTTAAAGCCGATGGCGTCCGCGCCGAGCCCCGAAAGCGTCAGCGCCATGCAGTCGATTCCCGTTCCTGTGAACGTCCTGGCATTTGCCTCAAAGCTCATTGTCACAAGAACCGGCTTGTCGCTGTTCTCCTTGGCCGCCAAAAGAGCCGCCTTGGTCTCGTAAAGGTCCGACATCGTTTCGATGACGATGTAGTCCGCCTCGCTTCCGGCAAGCACCTGCTCTTTGAACATGTCATAGGCTTCTTCAAACGCAAGGTCGCCGAGCGGGGAAAGCATTTTGCCGATCGGTCCGATATCGAGAGCGACCTTTGTTCCGGGGAAGGCGCTGCAGGCCTTCTTCGCATTCTTCACGGCTGCGCCGATCAGCTCCTTTACGGAATACCCGGTGGATGCCATCTTGTAGCGGTTGGCGCCGAAAGTGTTTGTATAGACAATCTCGGAACCGGCCGAAAGATATGCCTCGTGAACGCTTTGTATCCGCTCGGGTTCCGTAATGTTCCAAACCTCGGGAACGCCGCCGAGCGGGAGCCCGAGAGCCTGCAGCATCGTTCCCATGCCGCCGTCCAAGATACGGATTGTTCTTCCGCTCATGCTTCCTCCTTTTCTGTTCTGTGACACCGATCGTGGAAAGCGCAGCCCTGACAGGCTTCCTTTCCGCAGTTTCCGATGGACAGCTCGGCCGTAAAGTCATCCGCTGCTGCCATTCTGTCCTTTAACTTAAGGGCTTCCTCTTCGCTGTCTGCGTCGCGAAGCCCGATGATTGCCGTAACGGATTTGACAGGGGTCAGCATGCTGCCGTCCGTCACCGTCAGTCCGATTCTCTTGCCCGCCTCCAAAGTGGCAAGCAGGTCCTTCTGCAAAGAAAGCGGGAGGTCTCCGTACCCCGGCGAATACCGCATGGTCTGCACCGTTCCCGGAAATCTGGCCGCGAGTTCTTCCTGAAAATCATTGCAAATCTGCTCAATCGCGGCGCCGGCCATGGCATCCGTAATCAAAGCCTTCGGCATGTCATTTACCTGAAGCCTGCGAATCAGCATGTCCACACCGCTTCCGAGGGTGGCCGCAAACAGGACGGCTTTTCCGCAGTTGCGGAGCAGCTTTCCGATGTCTTTGCCGGTCAGCTCAAGCGCGCATTCCGAAAGGGCAATGCGCTCCTCCGAGCATACAATCGTGTCAAATACGCCGAAGGCATATGCGGGTCTCGCGGCTTCCATCAAAGGCCCCTCGCAGTCGTCCATCATCTTTAAGATGATTTCGTCCGGCTCGTTCTTTCCGTAGCCGAGGTACAGGGCCGTTTCTTTTCGGTTAATCGGTTTTAATACCATGGTTCTTCCTATCTTGAAAGCCCGGGGTTGATCAGCGGAGCAACCGCGTCCGTAATCTTCTTCGCCACATAAGGGCTGTTCATCGTGTAAAGGTGGATTCCGTCCACGCCTCTGCTGACCAGATCCACAATCTGGTCGATTGCATACGCGATTCCGGCTTCCTTCAAAGCGTCCGGATAATCCTGATAACGCGCCATCATTCTGGTAAACTTGGCCGGAAGGCTTGCACCGCACATCGTGACCATTCGTTCAATCGAAGCCTTGCTTGTGCAGGGCATGATGCCGGCTTCAATCGGAACGGATATCCCGGCATTCCTTGCCTTTTCCAAAAAACGGAAGAAAGCGTCATTATCAAAGAACAGCTGAGAAAGCAGGTGCGAAGCGCCCGCGTCGACCTTCTTCTTCAGATTTTCGATGTCCGCGTCAAGACTCTCCGACTCCTGATGTCCCTCCGGATAACAGGCTCCCATGATATGAAAATCGCCCTTTGTCTTCAGATAAGAAATCAAATCGGAGGCATGACGGAAATCCTGCTTCGGCTCCACGGTCGCGTTCGGATTGTAATCGCCGCGAAGCGCGAGGATGTTCCTGATGTTTCTCTGCTTAAGCTGCTCTACAATCAGATCGATATCCTCTTTCGAGTTGTAAAGACAGGTCAGATGGACGGCGGACTCCATGCCGTACTGTTCTTTGATGATTCGCGCAATGTCGGCAGTCTTCGTATCGGCCGCGCTTCCGCCCGCTCCGTAAGTAACACTGATGAAATCCGGATGCAGGCCTTTGAGGCCGTCCAATGTTTTGTAAATCGTCTCAATCGGCATCTCGCGCTTCGGAGGGAATATCTCGAAGGTAAATGCCGTCCGGCCGTCTTTCATAATCTCGCTTAATTCCATGTTTTCATCCTTCTTTTAGGGAGTATAACTCAGGGCAATCGATACACGGTTTCGAATTCTCTTCTCCGCCTGGCCCCGCCAGCTTTCGTATTGTTCTTTCCACTGGTCCGGTGACAGAACCGGAACCTGATTCACCATGCCTTTATATAATTCCGCATCGATTCGGAACGTAGCAATCCAGTCGCGAAGCACGGCGGCATTCTCTCTTCTGGGTTCACCCGGACACAGATAACCGAACACTTTTCTCGCTTCCCAGTCGATATAAGCGGCCTTGGCGGCTACGGTCTTGCCGCTTCCGAAGCGCATTCCCGATTTGGTCCGGATTGTGGCTACGGTCATTCCGACGCCGAGATTCAAGCCGTCCACGGGTGTTACGACGCGGCCTGCATGAAGCGGTCCGACAGCGGCACGAAGGCAGTACTCCGATGCCGTAATCTCGGCCCCGAGAGAAAGGGACATGACCTGTCCGCCGACCTGAAGCCGGTAGGTCCGAATTGCCGCTTCGGCGTAAACATTCTGCAGTTCAATAACGATTCCCGGCGCGCAAAGTCCCGACAGACGGTCTCTGCTTCGGTTCAGTTCGGCAACCATCTCCGGTTCCTGCGTGAACCCCGGAAAATCCTCTTTCGAGAACAGTCTGACCGGTTCCCCGCCGCTGTACATCAGTGCAAGATTATCGAGGTAGGACTCGGGATTCCGGAACGTTTTGACCGGCATCATCGTCCGGTCGTCATAGGCGCCTTCGGAATGCCTCTCTCCCTGTCCGAACTTAATCTGGTGGAAGCATTCTCCGGAGTCGAAGAACAGACTGCGGCCTGTCGGGCTCCCGGTCAGTTCCGTTACAGCCGTATAAGGCCGTCCGTAACTTTGCACCGTGTCCACCACGGCAGAATATGCCGAAAAACCCGGCGGCAGATTGCCCCAGGCGATTACCTTTCCCGATACTCCGTCAGAGAAAAACATCCGTCCACCTCCTTATTTGATGTCATCTTACCCCATTTTCCATAGAATAACATAAAGCGGGTCGTCAATCAAGTTTTGACGGCCCGCATGTCCTTCTTTTTTCGCGTTTTTCCGAAGAAAAATCCTACCTGTCAACCTTCGGAAGCATGGAGAGGCTCTTTGCAATCTCCTCATCGGAAGGAATGTAGTCACTCATCTCGCCGTTGTTGAATTTTTCATAAGCAACGAGATCGAAGTAGCCGGTGCCGGTCAGACCGAATACAATTGTCTTCTCCTCGCCGGTTTCCTTGCACTTCAACGCCTCGTCGATGGCTACGCGGATTGCATGGCTGCTCTCGGGTGCGGGGAGGATGCCTTCCACGCGTGCGAACATCTCAGCTGCCTCGAATACCTTCGTCTGCTCAACGCTTGTTGCCTCCATGTAGCCGTCAGCGTAAAGCTGGGAAAGGGTGCTGCTCATGCCGTGGTAACGAAGGCCGCCTGCATGGTTCGGAGCGGGCATGAAGTTGCTGCCGAGCGTGTACATCTTCGCAAGCGGGCAAACCATGCCGGTGTCGCAAAAGTCATATGCGTATTTACCACGCGTGAAGCTCGGGCAGGATGCCGGCTCAACGGCGATAATCCGGTAATCTTTCTCGCCGCGGAGCTTCTCCCCCATAAACGGAGCGATGAGTCCGCCGAGGTTCGATCCGCCGCCTGCGCAGCCGATGATCATGTCCGGAACGATGTTGTATTTGTCAAGGGCAGCCTTGGTCTCGAGACCGATTACGGACTGGTGCAGCAGTACCTGGTTGAGCACGCTGCCGAGAACGTAGCGGTATCCGGGATTGCTGACAGCAACCTCAACGGCTTCGGAAATTGCGCAGCCGAGGCTTCCGCCGGTGCCGGGATGCGCGGCAAGAATTCTCTTGCCGACCTCGGTCGTTTCGGACGGAGAAGGCGTAACGCTTGCGCCGTAGGTCCTCATGACTTCGCGGCGGAACGGCTTCTGCTCATAGGAAACCTTAACCATGTAAACCTTACAGTCAAGACCGAGATATGCGCATGCCATCGAAAGTGCCGTGCCCCACTGACCTGCTCCGGTCTCGGTGGTCACGCCCTTAAGGCCCTGCTTCTTAGCATAGTAAGCCTGAGCGATTGCGGAGTTCAGCTTGTGGCTTCCGGACGTGTTGTTGCCTTCGAATTTGTAATAAATCTTCGCCGGAGTGCCGAGCTTCTTCTCAAGGCAGTAAGCACGAACCAACGGTGAAGGACGGTACATCTTGTAGAAATCGCGGATTTCCTGCGGAATCTCAATGAACGGGGTGTCGTTGTCAAGCTCCTGCTTAACAAGCTCGTCGCAGAATACGCCGCCGAGTTCCTCAGCGGTCATGGGCTGCAGGGTGCCGGGATTAAGAAGCGGCGCGGGCTTATTCTTCATATCCGCGCGCATGTTATACCATGCCTTGGGCATCTCCTCTTCAGTCAGATAAATCTTGTACGGGATTTCTTTACTCATGATAGATTCCTTTCTTTCCTTTTTGGAAAATGTGATAGTGTCGTTCAGTGCGGCGCCTCTGCCTGTGCTGACGGGTGATAGATATCCGGAATCGAAGACGGGCTTCGCGGGGAAAATAAAAACACCCCTGTCCTATCTTTTGAATAGGACAGGGGATAAAATCCTCTGCGGTGCCACCTATCTTTATGCTCTCGCATACACTCAGCCATGTACTATCATACATGTACCGCTGTAACGTGCGGTTCACGTCTCCCCTACTTGCTCTCGCTTTCGGTTCGCCCTCACAAGTCCATTCACAGAAGTTCCGGGTACCGCAATCTCACCGCCTGCGGCTCTCTTTAACCGTTTCCTTAAGCTACTCTTCTTGCTCATCGGTTCCAAATATGGGTTAATCATAAACCCATGCTTTGCATTTGTCAAGAACAAATATACCCCGGGTTCGATTGGCAGTCTCCGCTAACGAATAAACATTTCAATCAACTCTTCCGAACACTTTTGTACATCATCAGGGAGATCCATCATATTATAGATTTCTTCCCGTGTAAGTATACTTTCATCAACAATGGGGATTGTAAAGGATTCAGTGCGATACCTCACCGGTAGTGGCAGTTGTTTCATAACTTCATCGGTCACCTCCCCCATCTGAGCAATGTATTGCGCACCTTCAACCGCAATAGGGATCTGTCCCTCCGGAGCCCATACAACGTAACCGTCTCCCTTTTTCATCCAAGCGGAGAAATCTGAAGTTTCAATTATATCTCCATTCTTCTTTTTGAAATTTCCAGTGGATACGAGAACCTGATCAATTCTGATGGTAATGAGAATATTGGTTCCGCTTCCTTCGAAACACTTTTCAGTATCTGATTCCATCATTGTAATCAGACATATTGCCACCCCTGTACCATCTGAAGGTTCCTTATCAAAGCGGCCCAAAACCCAATCAGCCGATAAAGCGATTCTATCCTCACCATCTGACTGGTTATACTCAATCTGACGGAAAGCTTCGATTAATTTCATTTTATCCGTATCGTTTTCCCCTTCATTCTTTTCCCGTTCTATTCCTGCGCTTTCGGTCGGGGTCACAGAGGGGACACTGACATCGCTATTTTTACACCCGGACAACAAAAGAAGGACTGCAACACTTACCAATACCACTTTTCGGCTACGCATTCTTATCACCTCTTTTCAACACCTTATACATCCGAATCTATTATAGAAAAGAATTCCGGTTCCGTCTTTATTCATTCTCGGATGGGTGGGTTACCACCAAACATTTTGCTCTCCGACAACTTCCGTCCAAAACATATCACTCGGAAGCAGCGCTTTCACTTTCGCGGCGTCCTCCTCCGATTTGAGTCTGATTTTGATTCTGTTATCCGGATCATAAAAGCCGATGCTGACTGCTTCTACACCTGCATCCTTCATTGCATTGGAGAGGCCGCCAAAGGTTGCGTCAGACATTCCGTTAATTAAATCCGTATAATTGTATTTCACGGGACGACAGGCAAAGTCCTCGCTTCCAAACAAACCGGCCAGTTCTTTGTACCAATCGCACTTGCGATAGTTCTTTTCGTAATACGTCTCTTTTACAAGAACAATAACCTTACCGTCTACATTGATATAGTTTCCGGCGTAATAATCCGGATATCCGTCTGCCGTAATCGAATTAACCGTGTATGTTCCCGTGGCATTTGCTGCTTTGTATTTTCCTGAATATGGCAATCCTTTATGGAAACGGTCTATCATTTCAGAGGATTGTTTAAAATTCTTATCGAATTGACTTGTCGTTGTCGGAGAATTGCTTTGCCCGAAATCATACGCTTCAAAGGAGTAGTTGTCAGCATAAGCCTTATGAGGAAATAAAACTCCCTTAAGGATAAGCCCCAGGACCAATACCGCTACAACTGTTACGCCGGCAAAAACGATTCCGGTTCGCCGATGTGTCCTACTCTCGCTTGACAACGCCGAAGAAGCCTCCGGTTGTAAATCAAACTCCTTCTGCATCTTTTCAAAGAATCCTTCAGAAGGACCGAAATCCGTTTCCTCCATCATAGTAATAATGCGTCGATCCGTTAATTTTTCACTCATTGTATACACCGCCTTTCAACGATTCCCGAAGGCTTTTGACTGCCCGTCGGTATCTTCTGTAAACCGCCGAAAGCGACATTCCGGTCACTTTAGAAATCTCTGCGAACCCGATTCCTCCTTTTATATGAAGCATGATAATCTGTCGCTCATCCGAAGGAAGTTTGGCAACGGCCTCCTCGATTTCATTCGACAAAACACACGTCCCGACTTTGTCTTCGGGCGTGTCTTTGACGGGAATCTCGGCTACCGGCTCTTCTCTCCCTTTCTTCTTCAGGCACTCAAACGCCTGATTGCGGGCCATTTTCAACAGATAATTCTTCAGGTTCCGTATTCGCTTTGGTTCTTCCATTTGAAAGTAGGCGAGAAATACATTATGAGCGACATCCTCAGCATCCTCTTTGTTTCCGAGGATTCCGTATGCAACAAAGTACACCGGTTTGATATACTGAAGATATACCTGTTCAAAGGTTGAACGCGTCTGCTGCATATCCATACGTGTTGCCCTCCCTGATAACTCAGTGTATTCTTTCCACCTTCTGTTAATATGTCTGTTTTGCCCTCCGCTTTTTTCGGGGTGTACAATGAAATTCACACATTTTTCACAATTATGGCAAATGACACAATGAGCCTTCCGTTTCCCGGGAAACAGAAGGCTCGTTTGGGAAGGGATTCTGCCACGCGGGCTCATGTCCCCTTTGCTATGGTTTAGTAGCGTTCCGCTTTCTCGTCGACGATCAGAATCTCGCCTTCGCCGACACGGCGGGCGCCTTCCGGAATTGTGCCGCGGCTCTCGACGATACAGTTCTCAATGTAAGCACCGTCGCGAATCTGGACATCGTTCAGGATGATGGAATTCTTAATCGTAACGTTGTTGCCGATATAAACCTTCTTAAAAATGACGGAATTCTCAACAACACCGTTCACAATGCTTCCCGAAGAAATCAGGCTGTTGCGAACCACCGCCGTCGGGTTGTATTTGGCAGGGGGAAGATCATCCACCTTGGAGTAAATGTCCGGATACTCCTTGAAGAAGCTGTCGCGGATCTCTTTGTTCAGGAAATCCATATTGGTCCGGAAATAATCCTCCACCGTCGCGATATTGCTCCAATATCCTTCCATCCGGTATGCGCAAATCTTCTTCTGATTCTTGTAACGGGTCAGTACGCCGCTGACAAAATCAAAATTATTATCGCGAATGGACTTCTCAAGCAATTCCAAAAGGAGACGGCGACGGATGACATAGATGCCGGTAGACACCACGCGGTTTGACGACTGCAGAGGCTTCTCCTCGAAGCTGACAATCCTATTCTCTTCATCGGTTACAACAGTGCCGAAACGGGAATTGTCGATTCCCTCCGGGAGCTCCGTCGTCACAACGGTAATATCCGCAAGCGCGTCGATATGTGCATTGATGACCTGATTGTAATCCAACTTGTAAATGCCGTCACCGGATGCGATGACCACATACGGTTCATGGCTGTTCTGCAGAAAATCCTTATTCTGATACAAGGCATCCGCCGTTCCGCGGTACCAGAACGCATTCTCCTGTGTAATGGTCGGTGCAAACAGATACAATCCGCCCTGCTTACGACCGAAATCCCACCATTTGGAAGAATTCAGATGCTCATGAAGAGATCTCGAGCTGTACTGCGTCAGTACGGCAACCTTCTGGATATGCGAATTGGTCATGTTGGAAAGGGCAAAGTCAATAGCCCGGTAGCTTCCTGCGACGGGCATGGCCGCAATCGCTCTGCGACTGGTAAGTTCCTGCATCCGGCTGGAGTTTCCGCCGGCTAAAATGATACCGATTGCTTTCATTGCTCGTCACCTGCCTTTACCAAGCTTTCTCCGCTTTGCAAAATGCCATCCGGATAATCCGAAGCGTCCGTCTTTCCGTAGATGACGGTATTCTTTCCGACGGTAACCCCGTCCGGAATGACGGAGTCCTCACCGACGGTCACAAGACCTTCATGATAGATATTAGGCTTCCAGGTGTTCGGCTTTTCCTCGCCGACACCGATCCGGCAATTCTTTCCGATGGTAACACTCTCGGCGATGATGGCCTTTTCCAGATACGTACCCTCGCCGATGACGGAACCCTTCATGACAATGGAATCCTTAACAACGGCTCCCTTCTCAATCGTCACGCCTTCGCCGATGACCGAGTTGTGAACCTCACCGTATACCTCCGTGCCTTCGCCGATGATCGCACGGTTGATGACAGCATCGCCCGAAATGTACTGCGGACGAATCATGTCGCTCTTCGTGTAGATCTTCCAATACTCATCGTACAAATCGAAGACCGGAACGATGTCAATCAGCTCCATATTGGCAGCCCAATACGAACCGAGCGTTCCGACATCCTTCCAATAACCGTTGAACTCGTAGGCAAATACGCGGTCGCCGCGATTATGACAATAAGGGATGATATGCTTTCCGAAATCACAGCCTTCCTGATCGGAAAGCTTAATCAGCGCTTCACGAAGAACCTTCCAGGTAAAAATGTAAATACCCATGGAAGCAAGGTTGCTCCGAGGATTCTTCGGCTTCTCCTCAAACTCGGTAATCCGCATCTTGTCGTCAGTTATGACCACGCCGAAACGGCTTGCCTCTTCCCACGGAACCGGAATCGTCGCAAGCGTGATGTCCGCATTGTTCCGCTTATGATAGTCAAGCATCTCCTCATAGTCCATCTTATAAATATGGTCTCCGCCGAGTACCAGCACATATTCCGGATTGTAGTACTCCATGAAGCGAAGGTTTTGGTAAATGGCATTGGCTGTTCCGGTGTACCACTCTGCATTGGTACTCTTCTCGTAAGGCGGAAGGATGGAAACGCCTCCGATGTTTCGGTCCAAATCCCACGGAATGCCGATTCCGATATGGGTATTCAGCCGAAGCGGCTGATACTGGGTCAGCACGCCGACCGTGTCAACGCCGGAATTAATACAGTTGCTTAAAGGAAAATCGATGATCCGGTATTTTCCTCCGAAGCCAACCGCCGGTTTGGCAACACTCTGCGTCAGCACTCCGAGACGGGAGCCCTGTCCGCCGGCCAAAAGCATAGCGATCATTTCCTTTTTAATCACGCGATCACCCCTTTAACGTTTATTTTTTTTGTACCTCTAATCATATCACACGGGAAGGAAAAAAGGAACAGATTTCGGGAAAAACATTGTATTTTTCCGAAATTCTGCTATAGTATAAATGGATTTTTCCGAACAATTGGCAAAGGAATGCAAAAAATGTTTACACTCGACTTCGAAAAACCGATTCATATACATTTCATCGGCATCGGCGGAATCAGCATGAGCGGGCTTGCAGAGCTTTTGATGAAGCGCGGTTTCACCGTCAGCGGTTCCGACCGGCAGGAAAGCGACCTGACCCGGAAGCTTGCTTCCATGGGCGCCGTAATCCACTATTCCCAGGTTGCTTCCAACCTTACCGATGACATTGATCTGGTTGTATATACCGCTGCCATTCATCCCGGCAACGAAGAATACGATGCCGCCGTCAACGCCGGCATTCCGATGATGGACCGTGCGGAACTGCTCGGACAGCTTTCCGCCACATATCCCGTTTCGATCGGCGTTTCCGGAACGCACGGCAAGACCACGACGACCGGCATGCTCGCCACGATCCTGATGGAGGCCGGTCAGGATCCCACCGTTTCGCTCGGCGGCAAGATGGCTTCCCTCGGCGGAAACCTTCGCATCGGCAACTCAAAGGAGTTTCTGTTTGAGGCCTGCGAATATACCAACAGCTTTCTGAAATTCCATCCGAGTGACGCGCTGATCCTGAACATCGACGCGGACCACCTGGATTTCTTCAAGGATCTCGATGACATCCGTCATTCGTTCCGTCTCTTCGCTGACAAAGTAGAAGAAGGCGGCCGGTTAATCATCAACGGCGAGATTCCGAACCTCGACCGCTTCCTTGCCGGCTATCACGGAACCGTTGATACATACGGCATTCTTCCCGAAGGAGTTGCTCCTTCCGATTCCCCGTACCGCTACACGGCGGCGAACATCACATTTGACGGCTTCGGCTGTGCTTCCTATGATTTATACCGGGACGGCGTTCTCGAAACTCGCGTAAAGCTTTCCGTTCCGGGCATCCATAATGTATCTGATTCTCTTGCCGCCGCTTCCGAAGGCTTTGCAAGAGGTGTTTCCGCAGAAATGATCGCGCGTGCGCTTTCCGACTTCTCGGGAACCGAGCGCCGCTTTGAAAAGAAGGGCGTACGGAACGGCGTTACCGTTGTTGACGACTACGCACACCATCCGACCGAGATCGCGGCAACTCTGAAGGCCGCTCTCGGCGTTCCGCACAACCGCCTGTTCGTTGTCTTCCAGCCTCATACCTATACGAGAACGCTGAAGCTTCGAAACGAATTCGTCGATGCCCTTTCGCATGCCGATGTTGTCGTTTTAGCAGACATTTATGCAGCCCGCGAGAAGGACAACAAGGAGATTTCCTCGGCCGATCTTGCGGACGATCTGAGAAAGCTCGGCAAGGACGCGTATTATTTTCCGACGTTTGAAAAAATTATTGATTTTTTGAAAGAAAAATGTGTCAACGAAGACTTGTTGATAACTATGGGTGCGGGAAATGTAGTAAACGTCGGCATTTCCTTCCTGAAGAGTTAAAACTATCCACTTTATCCACAACGCATTCGACAGCAATCGTTGTGGATAAATTCTTTTTCGGGGGATTTTATCCACAACCCCGGAAAAGCCTTGTTTTATAGGCTTTTCGTGGCATTTTCCATGGACACGGAACGCAAATATATCCACTTTATCCACAATCAAATTCTACGCTTTTAGGCTGCTTTTTTGGCTATTTACAAACCGATTTCCCTAGGTTATAATGTGGTCGCATTCGGGCTTTTTATGTCCGTTTCACTGTTCCTCAGGGGGTCCTTTTCCATGTGCACCATCGGTCTGATTTCCAAATCGAAGCAGGATGCCGTCACGGCGATTCCGAACCGTTTCATCGACGATTTCATGGTCGACGCAAACGGGACGTACGTCAAGGTATACCTGTACCTTCTCCGGCATTTGACGGACCGGACGGAATTCTCCGTTCCGCAGATAGCCGAACTGTTGGACTGCACGGAAAACTTCCTCTTAAAGGCGCTGCATTATTGGAGTAAGCAGGGCATCCTGGAGTTCTCGGTTTCCGGAAACGGTACCGTGGAATCCATCAACCTTGTCGATCTGACTGACGGCGTCCTCGAAAGCAAACAGGAATCCTCCGAAGATGAAGCGGCAACGCAGGTTCCCGTCCGTGCGAAGAGCTCCGCACGTTCCGGGCAGTCGTCTTCGAAGTTCTCTTCCGCAGCTGCGGCCATCGATATCGACACGTTCGCGGAGGATACAAACGTTCCCTTCCTGCTTTCCACTTTGGAACAGTACTTTAAGCGTCCTCTCTCCCGGGAGGATACTGACACGGCCCTGTATATCTACGGGCGCCTCGGGTTTTCGTGTGAACTCGTTTTCTTCCTGTACGAGCGCTGCATCATGGGCGGCAAAACCTCTGCGCGTTATATCGGACGCGTGGCGGAGTCCTGGTCCGAAGCAGGCGTGAGTACCGTGGAGGAAGCAGAGAACCTGCTTCTTACGGAAAGCGATGCGTTTCGTGCCGTATGTCGTGAATTCGGCATCGACGGAACGCCCGGTGCTTCTCAGATTCGTTACATTCGCACATGGGCGCGCGAGTGGCATCTTCCCGCGGAAGTAATCCGCGAAGCGTGCGCACGCACCATGACGCGCAAAGGTCCGAATTTTCCGTATGCCAACACCATTTTAAAAGAATGGCACGAGGCAGATGTGAAATCGTCTGAGGACATTGCGAAACGTGATGAGGATCACCGTCAGGCAGAAGCAAAGAAGCATCCCGCCGTAACCCGTGACGACAGAAAGAAATCCCGCACCGACCGGTTCGGCGATTTCACGCAGCGGGAATACAGCGCCGAGACTTTGGCAGAGATTGAAAAGAAGATGCGTCAAAGATAGCAGAAAGGATTGGCACAATGGGGCTTTCCAACGCGGAATATGAAGCGATTCTTCGGGATTACGATGAGAAGCAGACCAGAAACCGGCACGCTCTAGCGGAGCGGAAGGCCAAGGTTTATGCAGCGATTCCGGTTCTGTCCGAATTGGATGAGCGGATTGCATCCGGATCCGTTGCCGCGGCCAAAGCCGCGCTGTCCGGTAACCCGGATGCCATAGCCGATAACAGCCGCGCGATAGAACTTATCTCCTCTCAGAAAAAGCAATTAATTGCGCAGGCAGGTTTCCCGGAAGACTATCTGGAGATGCAGTATGACTGTCCTTTGTGTAAGGATACGGGCTATCAGGGATCGGAGATGTGCCGCTGCTTCAAGCAGGCCATCATCGACCGCTACTATATGGATCCGGGTCGTAAGGAAGTCCTCGAGAAGGAGAACTTCAGCACCTTCGATGCGAGTTACTATTCCGAGGAAGCCATCGACGAATCAACCGGTGATACTTACCGCGAGATTGCCATGGATGCCTACCGGAAGGCCTACTCCTATGTGGAGCAGTTTCCCGAGCACAAGCGAAATCTTCTTTTGACCGGCTCAACCGGTGTCGGAAAGACCTTTCTCACAAACTGCATTGCCAAAGCACTGATGATTGCCGGCTATACCGTATTGTATCTGTCAGCTTACCGGCTTTTCGAAATTTTCGAGAAATACCGCTTCGGCTCCGCCGAAGAGAACCGGCTTGCAACGAAGAACCTCGATATGGTTCTCGACTGCGACCTGTTGATTATCGATGATTTGGGGACGGAAAACGGCAACTCCTACACGGTTTCCCAACTGTTTACCTGCATGGAGGAGCGACAGCTTCGAGCTAAGCCGATTGTCATCACCACGAATCTGAACATGGAACAGATCCGTGCCCGGTATTCCGAGCGGATTGCTTCCCGACTGTTCAGTAATTATCGCTACATCAAACTTATGGGGGACGACATACGCGTCCGCAAACTCTTTTTGGAAGGGTCCCCGGACTGAGGCTTTATGCCGGGTCCATAACTAGAATATTATAATTTCACGGAGGGTTCCTATGTCAGAAGAGGAAAAAAGATTAGTTGAAAACGTGTCCTACGGCCCTATGGGTATCATTGCCCTTGAAAGCAGCCGGGTAATCGGCGACAAGGTTAATGATTGGATCGTTTCATGGCGGAATAACCGCGATTCCAAATACGCAAATACGCCCGATCACGACCGCTATCAGCGGGAATCCTACCTGATCAATGCCAAGTGTCCCCGTTTCGGTTCGGGTGAAGCCAAGTGCATCATCAACGAAACGATTCGCGGTCTCGACATTTATATTCTCGTGGATGTCTGCAATTACAGTCTCACCTACAAGGTGTGCGGACAGATCAATCACATGTCTCCGGATGACCACTTCGCCGATTTGAAGCGTGTCATAAGCGCTATGAGCGGAAAGGCCGCCCGTATCACGGTTATCATGCCGTTCCTTTACGAGAGCCGTCAGCACAAGCGTTCCGCGAGAGAGTCTTTGGACTGTGCCGTTGCTTTGCAGGAGCTAATCAACCTCGGTGTGGATTCCATCATCACTTTCGACGCACACGACGCGAGAGTGCAGAATGCCATTCCCACCCATTCCCTGGAAAATGTGAAGCCCACCTACCAGTTCACGAAAGCCCTCATCAGAGATATTCCGGATATCCGGATGGACAGCCAACATATGATGGTTGTCAGCCCCGACGAAGGCGCCATGAACCGGGCCGTGTACTTTGCCACGATGATCGGTGCCGACATGGGTATGTTCTATAAGCGCCGCGATTATACGCAGGTTGTGGACGGACGCAATCCCATCGTTGCGCATGAGTTCCTCGGAAACGATGTCCAGGGCAAGGATGTCATCGTCATCGACGATATGATTTCCTCCGGCGAAAGCATGTTAGATGTTGCCAAAGAATTGAAGAAGCGGAATGCAGGCCGCATCTTCGTTTGCGCTACCTTCGGTCTTTTTACGAACGGCTTGGACAAATTCGACCAGGCTTACAAGGACGGCCTCATCGACCGCGTTGTAACCACGAACCTGATCTACCAGACTCCGGAGCTTCTGAAGAGAAAATGGTACTCAAGCGCCGACATGAGCAAGTATATTGCCCTTCTGATCGATGCTCTGAACCATGACGCCTCCATCAGCGAGTTCCTGAATCCTACCGATCGCATTCATCGTATTTTGGAGAAGCACCGTTTGGACAGAGAGAACGAAGAAGCTGCTCAGGCAGCTAAAACCGAGTAGGGCATTCCTATTTCGGAAATACAGGATATCGAAGACTCCCTGACAATTGTCCGGGAGTCTTTTTGCTGTACCAAAAACGGTCCCTCCTTTCGGAAGGACCGCTGTGGCATTTGTCATAGTGATTTAACGGAAGAGGATGTCGGTCTTTTCGTCCTGCTTCTTCTGAACAATCTTCACGATGATCGTGATGATGATAATTACGACGACTACGGCGGCCAGCCAGATGAAGATGCAGACGCCGAAGAACTGCGGGTCAAAATCCATATGGCACAGCTTGCAGACGTCCTTCTCCTGCTTCGTTTCCGGCGTATGCTCAGCCTCGATGGTAGGCTGCTTTCCGGGATCCTTTGTGGGCACAGGCGTGGGCGTCAGGTCCTGATCCGGCGTAGGTGTTACTTCTCCGGTGGGTTCAGGCGTGATCTCGGGCTCTTTCTCCCCGAGGATGCGCGAGTCGGAGAATTCTCCGCTCAAACTTCCGCACCACGTACCGCCGATGCCGAGATACTGATCGATATACGTGAACGCGCGAACCTCAAGATACATGTCTTCTTTATAGGTCTCGCCTTCGGGCATGAACTCCGAGAACGGAAGCGTAACGGTCTTGGACCCGACGTCTCCGTAGACCATCTTCCATTCGCCGTCCTTGTCCGTGCGAATGTTATATACAAGATGCGCAATGCCGCCGTAAACCTCTGTCCGCAGCGCATTCTCTTCAAACTTCTCGTCAATATTCACGCGGAACGTAAGCTGCGCTTCGCTTCCGTCAACGCCCGGATGAGCCTCCAGGTCGGAAATCTCCGGAACCGGAAGATCTGCGGCCAACATATAAGGATAATACTCTTCGACATCCTTACCGAACGAAGCCACCGGCGACCAGGCCGTGAAATAGGTCTTCTTCAGATGCTCCTCGTCATTATCGAAGGTGATGACCTGATAACGGACGCGGATGTAAAGCGTATGCTCCGTCCAATCAACGTAATAGAAGCCTTCCTCCTCGTCCTTTTTAAGGATCTCCTCGGGAAGAACGTCCTTCCATCCGGTCCTGTGACCCTGGCCCTTCCATGCAATATTCTCCTTGTCCTCGGGGTCTCCGAAATCCTCGAAAACCTTTACGGACTGAACCTTTTCTCCTTCAAGCTCGATGCCGATATAAGCCCATGCGCCGAGCGTTTCGTTTCCGTCCTCATCCTTGCCCTCGGTGCTCCAAAACTGGTTGTAGTGCCAATCCTTCGGGTCGTCGATTGCCCAGTCAATCTGGGCCGTGACGGCCATATCCGCAAGCCCTTCCGCATTCAGAAGCGACAGGCGGTTGTCTACGGAAAGAGACAGGAAGCCTGCCATCGAATCATTCATGGAAAATGCGGCGTTAACGGCCTGCTTCTTCGGATCATTCGAAAGGCGGTCCAAAAATGCATACTTCGGTGCTTCCAAAATGAACGGAAAATTGGCAATCTCCTCCTTTGAGGAAACATCCCTTTCCGAGCCGTCCTTCACGTCCGTATCGTCAGTGTCGGTCTCTCCGTCGTCCGCATCACCGGTCTCGGCGTCGTTGCCGGCACCGTCTGTCTGCCCGTCAACCGGCTCTGCCTCGCCGCGCACCGGACGAAGCCCGTAAAAGCCCGCCATAAGCATTGTAAGGATACACAAAATCCCGATAAATCTCTTCATTCCGTCCTCCTGGTTTTCTCCCCGCTCTGAGGGGAACTCCCTTTTCGGAAGTCCTATTAAATTATTTCACATTTTCCTCTGCACGTCAACCAAAAGCGTGCCCGCGGACTGTGTCATTTTTGTGAAGCATCTTCACGTCGTCAGGCCTTGATGGCGTGGATTTCCTTGATGACGATCGTGATGTTTCCGGCGTCGTCCATCAGGTACTCCACCACGTTGTCGTTTTTAAGATATTCCACCGGCACAAGCAGCTCGATTCCGTTGTCGGTAACAATCTTCTGCTTCTTCTGATAGGCGCGTTCCGTCTTCGGGCTGACCGCCATCGGCTCCCTCGGAATTCTCTCCTCGGAAAGCTTTTCGCGGTAAAGCGCGCGTGCCTCCTCATTATCGTCAAACACCGCCTGCTCAATCTTTGCAACGCTCAGCTTGCCGGTGTCCTTGACATGCTCCGCCACCTCTTTTTTGTACTCCAAAACCTTCGAAGCAACTTCCTCGGGCTTGTAGCACTCACGGATGGTCTCGATCGTCGTCTCGCGAACTTTCTCCGTGCGCTCCTTCTCGGAGGGCTCCGCAGTCAGGCCGAGAACTCTGTCGGCCAGGTAGTTCACCTTCCGGTCGCCGTCGAAATAGTACTCGGAATCGGAAAGCTTCACGGTTCTTTCGATTACGTTGATGATGAAGAACTCGCTGCTCCCGCCGGTCTTCGGAAGAATGTCGGCGGCAATTCCCCACTTCACGAGATCGCCGTCGGTCCTGCATACAAAATGCTCCTGAAAATCGATTTTGAAAAATCCGACGAAGGGCTGCTCATCTGCGATGAAAAATACGAATACGCCCGTCCCGCGGCGCATCTCGGCATTTCCGGAAACAAGCTCCGTGACAGTCCTGCAAACGCCCTCGGCAAATGCCTCCAAATCATCCGGATCGTCGGTGACCATGCGGTCCAAATCGCTGCCCTCCGCAAAAGAGGCTGCCTTCGCCTTCGTATTGTCCATATTGGCGGCAATCGTCTTCTGCAGATAGCCGTACATCAAATCCTCGTCGTTAATCTTGACCTCGTTGAAAAAAGGGCCTCCCTCTGCTTTGTCAAGCGCACAGAGGTAGACTCTCATAATCTCGATTTCGCTGCTTTTCATTTCGAACTCTCCTATGTTACCGAAAGCGCGGTTTTCGCCGCGCTCTTTCGCGTTTTCGTCTTTGTTTTCCGAGGTATACTATATCACATTTTCCATCGTTTTGGCAATGAAGAGCGCCCGAAAGTCACGGAAAAATCAGACTTTTGAAAAGCCGAATGGATTGTCTTGACATCTCACCCGCGGTATAATAGACTGAATAAAAGGCTCTATCGAGCCGAGGAAAATACAAGGAGGACACTGCCATGGGGAATAACCCTTATTCCGGAACCAAGACCGAGGCCAATCTGCTTGCCGCTTTTGCAGGCGAGTCACAGGCCAGAAACAAATACACCTACTTCGCTTCGCGTGCCAAAAAGGACGGCTTCGAGCAGATTTCCGCGCTCTTTTTAAAGACGGCCGAGAATGAGAAGGAGCATGCCAAGATGTGGTTCAAAGAGCTCGGCGGCATCGGTAATACGGCCGAGAACCTTGCTGCAGCCGCTGACGGCGAGAATTACGAGTGGACGGATATGTATGAGGGTTTTGCGAAGACTGCCGAGGAAGAGGGCTTCCCGGAGCTTGCAAGGAAGTTCCGTCTCGTTGCTGCCATCGAGAAGCATCATGAAGAGCGTTACCGCGCACTTCTTAAGAACGTGGAAACCGCTCAGGTCTTCGAGAAGAGCGAAATCAAGGTTTGGGAGTGCCGCAACTGCGGTCACATCGTGATCGGCGAGAAGGCTCCCGACATCTGCCCGACCTGTGCACATCCGCAGGCTTATTTCGAAGTAAACGCAGAGAATTATTAAACCGCAAAAAATCGGCGGCACCCTTAACCGGTGCCGCCGTTTTTGTTATCTCAAGTTGTAGTAGCTTACCGCTCTGCCGTTCTCTTCGAGAATGAAAAGCGAGAGATTCATATCCTTATAGTATCTCGACACAAGGCCGAAGGTCTGATCCTTAAAGATTTCCTTCAGTGCCGCATCGACTGTCGGAATGCCGGTCCGGTCAATCTTCTCGCCGACCTTAAAGTTGACCTCGACCTGTCTGCCTTTCAGCTCCGCAACGACTTTCTTGTTGATCTCATCTTGCTGAAGCATGTAATAGACGGTGTTTATGATATTTCTCAGCGTTTCATTATCCTTCTCCCAATTTCCGCTGATCATATCATTGAAATCCCATGCATTGTTTTCAATTATGCATGACTTTTCCACGCTCTTCGCATAGTTTTCCTTCATATCCTCAAAATCGGACTTCACGGCGGTCGGAATCGCAAAGGCGGCTTTACCGAAATCACTGAAGCTGTGCTTCGACGTAAAACCGACTCCGTCGGAATATACGGTCTGCATGACGAGTTCGGTAAGATAACCGTCCTTAATCGTGACATTTACCTTCATCTCGCCGGGCTGTCTGTCGGGATTATTGCCGTTAAACTCCCGATACTTTTCAAGGTTCTCCAGCTTGATGAAATTCTGCAGCAGCACCCGAAGGTCCTCCGGGGACTTGAATGTAAAGCTGTATTTGCCGGGAGCCTCTTCGATCAGACCGAAACGCTCCTCCAGCTTCTCCAGGTCATCCCACGTGGCAAATGTGGAGTCAATCGCCTTCATCAGCTCATTGCTGTCAGCCGGAAAAATATCACCGTACTCGCCGTAAACCGCACGGTTCATCTTCGCCAGCTCGGCAAGCGGATCCCCGCCGTCTCCGAAAGCATGGAGGAAAGGATAATAGTAGGAAGCATCCTCCTCGGAAATGGCCGTTACATCATATTGCACGTTTTCATCAAAGTACGAGGTGACCCAAACACCGCCGTCTTTCTTGAAATAGTACCAGTTAACCTCGGTCGTGCCGTTATCGCTGTCATATTTGAGCTGCTTTAATTCCTGATAGCAGGCAGCATCCTTTTCAACGACAAACTGAACCTCGGTCTTCTCCTTCTGTTCTCCCTCCTCGGTATCGTAAACATCTTCCCCGCTATAAGAGAAATTGCCGGATTCGAAAACCTTGCCGATTCCGTTCCAAATCTCACGAAGCACACGCTTTTCGGGCTCCGGCGTGACGACCGCCTCGGTAGGCGTCGGTGTGTCCTTTTCCCCGGAGTTCGGCACCGGCGAAGGACTCTGTGTGGCTGATTTATTGCCGCAGGCTGCGAGAACAAAGCAAAATGCAGCAATAAGGCTCAATAATACCCCTGTTTTTCGTAACATAAACCCCTCCTGAAATCATATGACAAATGACACACAATCCGCAGACCAGCTGCGTTTGTTTGTATGACAGTATAGCACTATTTAAGAGAAATGTCAACGTGGTTTACATTGTAAACTGCACTGTTTTGCAAAAAAATCTCGCAGATTCATTTCTGAACCTGCGAGATAAGAGGCGCGAACCGGATTTGAACCGGTGGTCGAGGTGTTGCAGACCTGTGCCTTACCACTTGGCTATCGCGCCATAGATATATTTCATCTGCGTAGCAGATGGAATGTATACACGCGCCAAGGATTCTATATGCTAGAAGCTCTTGGTCGGCGGGTAATAACGCGCATTTATAATCGCCTGCGGCGATGGGCGCGTCATGTTCATAAGGAAACCTCCCCGCTTCGCGGGTCCCCTCCTTATGAAAATGGTTCCCGTCTCTTGGTGGACGGGATTGCAAACGCATTATAAATCTGCTTCGCAGATGCGTTCGCATTCATCATAAGGCATCCTCCCACTTCGTGGGTCCCTCCTTATGATAAGTACTCCCCCTGTTGGACTCGAACCAACGACACTGCGGTTAACAGCCGCATGCTCTACCGACTGAGCTAAGGAGGAATAAAGGCTTTCCTTAATACGAAACAAAGGAC
>Ga0247608_10000142_pt1 | contig 138987 bp, 207 predicted proteins | sample 176DNAGHGlowgp2_FD_193490 | JGI IMG/M metagenome (GOLD analysis project Ga0247608, IMG submission 193490) | Sheep rumen microbial communities from Palmerston North, Manawatu-Wanganui, New Zealand - 1766 DNA GHGlow gp2 | ecosystem: Host-associated > Mammals > Digestive system > Stomach > Rumen...
GAAGGTGATAACGACGTATGATGAGGACTTTAGTGAATATGATGATATATATTTGTCAAAAGTATTTACTGCTACAGAAGTTCCTCAAAATGTTATTGAACTACCAAATATCCATTACGGCGGTACTGGTTTTTTTTATGATAAAGCACCGCCTCTAAAAGATGAGATAGAGCATTGTATGCCAGACTATCATCTGTATGATGAATGGATTTCACAACTTGTTGATGGCGGAGCAAAGCAATCGCAATTTAAATTCTATACAGACTATAGTATAGGTTTTACAACAAGGGGATGTTTTCGTAAATGTCCATTCTGTGTAAACCAAAAATACGACCACGTCTTTAAACACAGTTCTTTGTGTGAATTCTACGATTCAAATCGAAAGAAAATTTGTCTACTTGACGATAACATCTTAGGCTTTAAAAATTGGAGAGCCGTCTTTGATGAACTCAATTCTACTGGTAAAAAATTCCAATATAGACAAGGCATGGATGAAAGGTTGTTAACAAAAGAAAAGTGTGAGGTATTGTTCTCCTCTAACTATGATGGGAAATATATTTTTGCTTTTGACAACATTGCCGATTACGACCTAATTCACAAAAAACTTGAACTAATAAGAGAGCATACAAATAAACAATGTAAATTTTATGTTCTAGTAGCGTTTGATAGAAATGGTAAATATGATGAGAACTTTTGGTCGCAAGATATTTTTGACTGCATGAGAAGATGCGAGTTATTACTTAAGTATAATTGTTTTCCATACATTATGAGATTTGAAAAATACAAGGAAAGCCCATACGTTAGTCTTTATAACGCCATAGCAAGTTGGAGTAACCAACCATCGTTCGTTAACAAATGCAGTCTTGTGGATTTTGGTGTTATATCAGAAAAGTGTGGTAATTATGCAAGGGGAAGAAGCGTCAAAGAGTTTTGCGAGAAGTATCCGCAATTTGAATACTACGCAAATATGAAATGGGGAGACTTTAATAAAAAATAAATTAGTTAAGGGGGATAATATTTGATAGAAAATAATAATCAATTACTTGTATTAGAACTATTCGCCGGGACAAGAAGTATAAGTAAAGCCTTTGAACAAAGAGGACACAAAACATTTACTGTTGATTGGGATACAAAGTTTGATGGTATCGACCTATACAAAGATATAAACGAACTAACAGCCGAGGAGATAATTGAGAAATTTGGAAGACCAGATGTTATATGGTTAAGTCCAGACTGCACATCTTATTCATTAGCAGCAATTTCAAAACACAGAAGAAAGAATCCTATCACTGGAAATCTAGATCCCATTTCTGAATACGCACAATTCTGTGACGAAGTTAATCAACATGCGCTTCAAATCGTAAAAGAATTAAATCCAAAACTTTATTTCATAGAGAACCCCAGGGGTGGCTTGTGCAATATGACTTGGATGAAAGAATATCCAAAATACCTAGTTACATATTGTCAATATGGTTACCCATACATGAAGCCAACACACATATTTACAAATCACCCCGACCCACAATTTAAACATTGCAAGAACGGCGATACATGTCACGAACGTGCGCCAAGGGGTACGAAATCAGGTCTACAAAAAATCAAAAAAGTATCTGACAGAGCTACAATTCCGCCTCTTCTTTGCAATCACATTGTTGACATATCTGAACAATACATTTTCGGGAAATCTCCCAATCAAATTCAGAAGTAATCATTGGAACAAAAAAAACAAAACACAAATAAGGAGAAATAAATGAGAGTACTTGTTGCTTGCGAGGAGTCTCAACGTGTTTGTTGCGCCTTTCGTGAAAGGGGTCATGAGGCTTTCTCGTGTGACATTGTCGAACCAAGTGGTGGTCATCCCGAATGGCATATTAAGGGGGATGTAATCCCGTTGCTAAATGGTAATTGCACATTTGAAACGCTTGACGGAGCAACACATAAACAGACTGGGCGTTGGGATATGATAATCGCATTCCCACCTTGTACAGATTTGGCTGTTAGTGGAGCAAGGTGGTTTGAAAGAAAAAGAGCAGATGGGAGTCAAAGATCCAGTATTGAATTCTTTTGTAAATTCCTTGAGGCAGATTGTGACAGGGTGTGTATTGAGAACCCGATAGGAATTATTGCCGGAGATTATGTTACCAAATGGTATCCAGACTTAGCCGAGAGATATGGTCTGCCAAACAAACCAACGCAAACAATTCAGCCGTATGAATTTGGTCATCCAACACGAAAGACTACTTGTTTTTGGTTAAAGGGTCTTAAGCCGTTAAAACCCACAAACATTGTTGAGCCAGTAATAGATGAATATATTTGCAAAAGTGGAAAGATTGCACGATTTGGACATGGAATTGGACAAGCAATAAGCGAAGACGGCAAGAAGAAATATGCATTTGATGACCCGATGACAGCTAGGCTTAGAAGTAAAACATTTGAGGGCGTTGCAAAGGCTATGGCTGAACAGTGGGGATGATAAGGGGGCGATTATATACAGTTAGGAATAAATAAGCCGATTAGATTGATTGAATTGTTTAGCGGTATTGGGTTTCAGAGAATGGCACTAAGGGACATTGGTGCTAATTTTGAAAGTTGGAGAACATGCGAATGGGATGTTAATGCTATACGTCAATACAAAGCAATTCATTGCAATGATGATAAACAAGATTATTCGGACGGCAAAACAAAAGAACAACTAGAAGATATTCTTTTAATGGCTGGAATTTCAATAGACGGCAAGACCCCTATTACAAAAAAGAAAATAAAAAATAAAAGTGAAAAATGGTTGCGTGATATTTACAATGCGTGTTGCTCAACATTAAACCTCGTCGATATATCAAAGGTGACTGGAGATAGTTTACAAATCGAGGATAAAGATAAGTATTGTTATATTCTCACATATTCATTCCCCTGTCAATCATTATCAATTGCAGGGTTACAAGATGGCATGAAAGAATCCAGTGGTACTTCGTCAAGTTTACTTTGGGAAGTAAAGAGAATTCTATCTGAATGTATTGAACTTCCACAAATTCTTTTAATGGAGAATGTCACACAAGTTCATTCAAAGAAAAATCTTCCACAGTTTAATGATTGGATTAAATTTTTAGAGAGTCTTGGATATTCTAATTTTTGGCAAGACATGAATGCAAAAGATTATGGCATTCCACAGAGTCGTAATAGAACTTTCATGATTTCAATTCTAGATCCTGCACACCAAATCACATTTGAATTCCCCGAACCAATAAAACTAAATAGAGAATTCTCTGACATTCTAGAAGAAGAAGATGGTGTTGATGACAGATTTTATATAGACACTCCAAGGTCTAGACAACTAATACAAAATCTGATTGATAGCGGAGAAATAAATGTTGGGCAAAGAACAACAGTTGATTTATCATTGAACGACCCAAAAGTAAAAAGTGTTGCGAATTGTATTACGGCACATCTTACAAAGGATGGCAATTGGGTTGAAAGACGTAGATCAAAAAACAATGGTATTGTTAGTCCTGTAAAAAAACGAGACATCCATTTCGTAGGCAATATTTCTCCAATAAACAATAGAGAAAATCCGAACCAAGGAAGAGTATATATGGTCGATGGTGTTTCGCCAACGCTCACGGAGATGGGTGGCGGTGGTAGACAACCGCACATAATAGTAAGGGGTGTATAGTTTGGAATATAGAATAAGAAAGATAACCCCCAATGAAGCGTTTAGGCTTATGGGATGTAATGATGAAGATTTTGAAAAAGCAAAGAGTGTTGCGTCAAACACCGGGCTATACAAAACGGCTGGCAACGGTATAGCGAAGAGTTGTTTAGAAGCAATCTTTTGCCAAATGAATATTAGTGGAGTACTTACTTGGGAAGAATATAGTAAGAAATATTTGTAAAAACAATGATAGAAATCAGAAGTAATATATGGAGATAAAAATATGATTGAGGTTCGTGGATATATTAAGGATTTAATCGCAAAAGAAGAGTATAAGGATTTTATAAAAGACGTTGATAATCCAGACGAATTCCTTGTGTCGGCAATAGATGCGCCGATAATTTGTAATGGCAAAGCAATTGGCGTGATAAACGACGTTGATTTTGACGAGGGAATTATATATGGAGTTTTTTGGGGAAATATAGCGATTGAAGTTGATGTATGCCACGAATGCATTTCGTCAGTACAAATAATTTAATAAAGGGGGAACATGATTAATTTACGAAATCTGTTTAAAAACGACAAAAAACAGGAAGAACTTGAATCATATTTTAAATGTGAAGATAGCGTTGAAGCCGCATTAAACTTTCTTGACAATCACCCAGACTGCACTCTTGAAGAATATGAAGAGTGGCTAAGCCACAGAGAAAAAGCCATTAAAGAAATTGAGGAGAATCACAATTGAGAATTATTGTTGATAGATATAAGAAGATAAATAATAGTGACGAATATCCAATGATTACAACTTGCGATAATTGCGGCTCTGATTATGAGATTGAATATGATGATACACACATTGGCGCATTAGGTTGCAGATATGTAAAGTGTCCGTGTTGTGGTTATGAGAATATGATAGACGATGGTATTCAGCTAACAAAAGACAACCTTAAATTCCCAGATCACTATTTTTCTTTTGCCAATGGCGTAAAGGTTAGTGATGAAGAAGTTGATAGAGATGTAAAAAGGTGTATTGAAGCATTGAGAAACTCAAAAGATAAAAGATTTTATGCCACACGTGCTGGTACTGGTGATACTCATATTTTTGTATTCCGATATGACGGTGACGAAGAATATTTTGTATATGTCGGAAAGGGTGGTTATGAAACCAATGTTCCGTTTGAGGACGTTGATTATAGATAAGGAGTAAAAGGATATGACAGAAGAAAAACTTATGACACAGGCTGAAGAAATGGAGTTTCATATTTTCCATCTCAAAGAAAAGCGTCCTAACAGATTTGCAAAGGACACAATTAAGAAGAAAAATACGGACTATTACAGTTACTGGAAATCTGCATATGCACAAGTGGATTACCACATCGAGGAACTTAAACGAAAGGCTCGTGAGGAAGAGGCAAAAAAGAGAGCCGATAAGAAGAAAAAAGGAGAAGAAGTAAATGGCTGAGAAAAATGTGAGAAGTTATTTTGATGATTTGTCAAGTATTGATTTACGAGACAGAGAACAGATAAAACCCGGAAGTGGCGGTGTATCTCTTAGGGTTGTTCCTTGGGCTGTAGCATATTCTGAACTTATGAAGTATGACCCAAATGCGACATATGAATTCATGAGAGACAGAAGACAGGTTACAGAGGTTATTGAGATTCCCACTGAAGACGGTAACACGATTAAGAAATCTGTCACATACGTTGAGGAGCTTCCATATTTTGATACTGGAGTAGGATACGAAGTACGCACGAGGGTCACTGCGTGTGGTGTTACAAAAGAAATGTGTCTTCCTGTTTACAATTCTCAGAATAAATCTATGGGTGATAAAGCTAGGACATATACAACCAAAAGAGGCGAGAACACAGTTGAAGCCGCACTATATGAGGATATTTATAAAAGCATCATGAGATGTTTCGCAAAGAACTTAGCCATGTTTGGAATAGCAATCAATCTCTGGACCAAAGAGGACGCACCCGAAAGCATTCTTGAACTTGAAAAGCTGAGAACAGAAGCGTTCAATCTGTTTGCTCAGAAAGCAAATCTTTCCAACAACACAAAACTTAAAGTTAATGAGATTGCAAAGACAACTCTTCCAGAAGATTGTAATGCAGATCCGAGGCTGTGCGAAGATGTTGATACACTTAAGGAACTTATTAAAAAGTTTAAAGCAGTCAGAATGATTCCTGACGAGACGAAGACAACAAAAGCAAGTAAATAAACAAGTAAATAAAAGGAGAAAAAGATTATGGGATTTAGAAGTGGTTCTTATGCATCTGTGTTTAGTGTGAAAAAGGGCAATGGTAAATATTACGATGTGAATATTACAACAAGCAAAAAGGATAAGAGTACTGGCAATTACAATACAGACTTTAGAGGGTTTGCTAGGTTTATCGGCAACGCCGCAGATGTGATTGCAAAGTATAACGGTAAAAACGGCGCTCCTATTTGCAGAATTAAGCTTGGCGATGTAGAGGTTACAAATTCCTACAACAAGGAAAAGAACACAACATATACAAACTATGCGGTGTTCTCTTGCGAAATTGCCGATAGCAATACACAGGGTGGAACAACACACAACCAGCGTGACATTGCAAATTATGTTAATTCCATGCCGTCCATGTCAGAAGATGAAGAGGGTTTGTTCACATGATATGCATGGATGTTAATTTAAAGTTTTATTTTGACAACTTGCCTAATAGTAAAGAGTTTGGGGATAAAGCAGAATGTGAAACGGCATTTGTTGAGTTGTTTGATGAACTACTCATTGATTTTAAAGAGTATGTAAAAACCGAAGCAAAAATCCAAGATATCAAGGAAGTGAACTAATGAATGATACTTTACAGGAAGCAATTGAAAAAGCCAAAGAAAAGCTTGGAGATGAAAATGCCACAATAATGGCTGAATACTTGGGGCTTGAAGATTATGATCCTGTAAAAATGAAAGCTAGGTGTTGTTTTCATGACGAGAAGACACCTAGTTTATCATATGACCCAAAGACATATCGCTTTCATTGTTTTGCATGTGGCACAACAGTAGATATCGTTGATGTGTTTATAAAAAATGGTATGCGTTTCCATGATGCATGTCAAAAACTATTCGAACTGGCTGGTGTTGAATATGATATTTTGGGAGACATCAAAGACAGAGGCGTTTATAAGTATCCACATAAAGAAAGTGGGGATATGGAAAAGCCAAGATGGTATCTAAACAAGCGTCATATTAGCAACGAAACAATTGATTTGTTAGATATATCAGCCGATGCAAATGGCAACATTGTATTTAATTACTACGATGTAGATGACGAACTCGTGCTTGTAAAGTATAGACCATCACATACAGTGCCAAAAGGCGAAATCAAAACGTGGTGTCAAAAAGGCGCTGATACATCAAACGTGCTTTGGAATATGACACATGTTCGTCCATCAGGAAGTCTTCTCATATGTGAGGGAGAGATCGACTGTTGTTCATTTATACAGGCTGGGTTTTACCAAACAGTTTCAGTTCCGCTTGGCGCTCAAAACTTCAAGTGGATAGAAGAGAATTGGGATTTCTTACAGGGGTTTGACACAATCATAATTGCTGGAGACAACGATAAGGCTGGTCAAAAGATGATTAAGGAAGCCTGTGCAAGACTGTCGTTTACCAATGTTAAGTATATTGAATATCCAAAAGAATACATTGAATATGACGAAAATCATGTATTCAAAAAATCAACTAAAACAAAAGATGCCAACGATGTCTTGCAACTTTTCGGTGAATCATATCTTTTTAATCTCGTCTTAAATGCCAAAGAAACTCCAATTGAATCTGTCATAAAAATGTCTAGCGTAGAAGATATGAATATCAATGAGATGGATGGCATTGAAGTCGGCATCAAAAAACTCGATGACGAGTTGATTAAAATCTTTTGCGGTGGTGTAACAATTGTAACTGGTAAAGCTTCCGCTGGAAAAACAACATTCTTAAATCAAATTGCATTGAGCGCTATGGATCAAGGTATGCCAGTATTCTTGTTTTCAAGAGAGTTGCTTAATTCTATGAGTAAAGACTGGTATAAAACAGTCGGGGCTGGTATTCGTAATATGCACGAAATCACATACACAGATAAAAGGACTGGTAAAGAAAGAAAGTTTTGGGTTGTTAATCAAGAAGCTAAAAACAAAATGGACGAGCATTATAAAGACATGCTTTATGTTTATAGGGATGAAGCCTCTAATGAGGCAAGTGAATTGCTTTCGACAATGGAGCAACTTGCACGTAGACGTGGCGTTAAATGTTTTCTTATTGATAACTTGATGACGGTTTTTCTTCCTGAGGACAAAGATGGTGGTGTTAATGGTGCGCAGACAAAATTTATTTCCGAATTGACAAAATTCTCGATGAAATACAATGCAATAGTCTGTCTTGTTGCACATCCAAGAAAAACGCAAGCAGGGCAAGAGATCGGGCTTGATGATATTAGTGGTTCAATGAATATTGTCAACCTTGCTGTCCGCACAATTGGTCTTCGCAGAGTAACCGATAAAGAAAAAGAGGACGAGAGTAACAAGTATCATAACTATGATGTGATTATTACATCTGTTAAAGACAGAATATTTGGTTCAACGGCTGAAGTACCATGTCATTATAGCAAACCGACACGTAGATTTTTCTCAAACCCGGAAGAATGGGGCAGACAGTATGGTTGGGATACCAATAATTATGAAGATGAATTGCCGTATTGCGATGAAAAGGGTAATGAATGGATTGATGATTATGGCAAGCCACAACCGTTTGAATAAAAGGGGGTGTTATGTATAAGAGAATATAAAGGTTTTTACAAGGCAGTTGGTGGAAATGAGGGCGATAAATGCTTGTATTCAACAAGATTAGATACGTATGGGTGCGGATGCGCCCATGATTGTAGTTATTGTTATTCTAAAAGCCTATTAGATTTTAGGGGTAATTGGAAACCAAATGACCCATCGGTAGCAGATATAAATAAAATAAGAAAAAAGATAGCGTCATTGCCACCAGACACTGTTAGAATGGGTGGATTGACAGACTGTTTTCAGCCAATAGAAAAACAATTAAAAATAACATATGAAACTATTAAGAGTTTAAACGAATATCATATTCCATATCTTATAGTCACAAAATCTCCGCTCGTTGTCGATGACGAGTATCTAAAAATTCTAGACAAAAATCTTGCACACATCCAATTTACGCTAACATTCACAGATGATGAACAATATAAAAAGACAGCTATTGAACACGCACCGCTTCCAAGCGAAAGAATTAAAGCTATCGAAAAACTTGAATCGTGTGGGATTGATACTTGCATAAGATTGTCACCGTATATCCCGGAGTTTATAAATATTGACGTTTTAAATAGTATTAAATGCGACAAGGTGCTTGTTGAATTTCTACGTGTAAATTATTGGATAAAAGAATGGTTGGGTGATAAATGTGATTTAAGCGAATATACAAAATATTTTCATGGATATCATCATTTACCATTTGAAAAGAAAAAAGAACTAATTGAAAAGATAGGCGATAAACACACGGTAACTGTTTGCGATTTTGAACCCGAATATCTTCACTATTGGAAGAAAGAATTTAATCCTAATCCAAATGATTGTTGTAATTTAAGGGTTTGTTAATGGTATACCAAGGCAGTAAAACAAGGTACGCCAATTCAATTGTCCCAATAATACAAAACGCAATAGATACAACAAGTGCCGATATATTTGTTGATGCGTGTTGTGGTGGTTGTAACATAATACAAGACGTTAAATGCAAAAATAGAATTGCAATTGATTTAAATAGTGATCTGATTGAACTATATAAATACTCTGTTGATGCATATAAAAACAATAAATTAGAAATAGCATTCCCGGTAAAACTAACAAGAGCCGACTGGGATAATGCGAAACAAGGGATTGGTGATCCGTGGTTTCGTGCGTTAGTTTGTTTCTTCGCATCATATTCAGCACGAGGTTTTGGTGGCGGATACTGCCTGAATGTTAAGCGTGATTTTTATAATCAAAGGTTAAACAATTTCAAAAAGCAATTGCCAAAATTAAAAGATGTCAAGTTCATATGTGACGATGTTAATAATATCAAATTTTCCAATTCTGTTATCTATATAGATCCACCATATAAAAATACGAAAAGATACGATATAAATAGAAACTTCAACTACGATAAATTTTGGGAGTCAGCTAGAAAATTATCAGAAGATAATGTGGTTTTTGTTTCTGAACAAATTGCGCCAGACGATTTCTGTAGTGTATGGTCTGCAAGTGTAGAACGAAATTGTTTTGGTTCACAACCAAGGACTGCAACAGAATCATTATGGAGCTTAGATAGGGGTGATGTTATTTGAGTGTATATAAAAATATATTAGACAATATGGTGTGGTCATATAGTAGGCTTACTGCCTATGAACACTGTCCATACAGTTGGTATAGAAGATATATCGAGTGCGAGACTGGTGAGGGTTCGTTCTACGCCGATAATGGCAGGGCGATGCATGAGGTTTTTGACGCTTTAATTAAAGGTGATATTGGTTTAGAAGATGCGCCATCATTATATCTTGAGAAATATGACGCTATAACAACAGAAGTTAAACAGGATATCATGGATAAGACATTTGATGTCTGTATTAATTACCTTTGTAATATAAGTGATGATGTTCTTGATGGGTATGAGGTCGTTGGTTCTGAAATTAAATTAGACTTTCTTGTTTATGGGTTTAACTTCACAGGCTTTGTAGATTTATTACTCAGAGATACTAACGGAGATTTGATTGTTGTAGACCATAAGAGTTCAGATCCGTTTCTCAAAAAGAACGGAGAGCCTTATGCTAAAACAAAAGAACAATTTGAAAACTATGTAAGGCAATTGGGTTTGTATTGTTATGGTATTAGTCAAGTATATGGTGAAGTCCCGGCAAAGATTGTATTCCATCATTTTAAAAACGATGGAAAGCTTACTGTAATACCTGTAAATGAAAAACTTATAGAGGACGCAGTCGAATGGTGTATTTCTGTAATCGAGAAGATATATAATGATGAGTCTTTTGAAGCAAAACCAAAAACTGGATTTTGTTATAGGCTCTGTGACTATAGAAAAGATTGTGAATACATATGGGAAGATGATGCGTAGGTGAGATATGGATAATTATGTTGTGTACCATTTACATACAATGGATTCATTATTGGATAGTGCAACTTCATTTCAGGAGTATGTTGATTATGCCGTGTCTTTAGGGCAGAAAGCGATCTGCTTTACTGAACACGGCAATGTATATAACTGGTATAAAAAGTTTGAGTATTGCAAAAAGAAAGGCATTAAATTCCTTTATGGTATTGAGTGCTACTTGACAGAAACATTTGACACCAATATAAGAGACAACTATCATACAATCCTTATCGCCAAAAACAGAGACGGATTTTTGGAGTTGAATGAACTGATATCAAAGATGACGCTTGAAAGTCATAGGTATTATAAGCCTAGATTATCGTTTGAAGAATTCTTTGGGATAAGCGATAACATTATTAAGATTTCTGCCTGTCTTGCAAGTCCTCTCTGGAAGTTTATGCACAACATAATGAAAGCAGAGGATGACGGCGAAGATGTTTCCGATAGAAAGGAAGTATATTATAAACTCGCAAGGCACTATGACTATTATGAAATTCAATATCATAATGAACATAACCAAGCTAAGTTTAATCAGTTGTTATACAAAATGTCAAAGGAGTTTGGGAAGCCATTAATCGCCGCAACCGATACACACAGTTTAAATCAGTATAAAGCCGAGTGTAGAATGGTATTGAAATATGGCAAGACTGATGGTGAGTGGGGCGATAACGAAAATGAACTTGATTTAACTTATAAAACATTCGATCAGTTGAAAGAAGCGTTTGCGACCCAGAACTCTCTTCCAGAAGAGGTGTATCTTGAGGCAATCGAAAATACTAATGTAATGGCTGACAGTTGTTGGGATTTTGAAATAGATTCAACTGTCAAATATCCTATTCTTTATGAGGGTCAAGACGAAGAAAAGATAATGCTTGACAGAATTGACCGCATGTATAAAGAAAAGGTTGCGTTAGGCATTATAGATGGCAATGATGCCAGATATTTAGACAACATCAAAGAAGAAATGCGAGTTTTTAAAAAAATTAACATGGTCGGATTTATGTTGTTTATGTCGGAACTCATGTGTTGGGCTAGAGGCGAGGGTTTGTTTACATCTCCATGTCGAGGATCTGTTGGCGGTTCTACTGTCGCATATATAACCGATATCATCGATGTTGACCCAGTAAAAATGAACACGGTGTTCTCTCGTTTCGCAAACGAGTACAGGGAAGAAGTCGGTGATATTGATACAGACTGGTTTGAAGATGACAGACCCAAAATATATCAACACATGTTTGAACGGTTTGGTGATAGAAAATGTGCATACATCCTTGCGATGGGTACGCTTGCCGATAAAGAAGTAATCAATACTATAGGCAAAGCTTATAGAGTGATGGCTGAAAAAGGGGGATACGAAACTAAATACACACTGGATTTCATTAAGGATGTTAAAGAAGAGTGGTCGGTAGACCAAGAGTCAACTAGGGTTAAGTACCCAGAAATCTTTAAATACTATGACGGACTTGCTGGATGTGTCGTATCGCAGTCAATGCACCCGGCTGGAATAGTAGTAGCGCCACTAGATATCATCCCAAACTATAGCGTCTTCTACAATAAAGATGGTCAGCAAATTCTTCCAATAGATATGGATGAGGTACATGAATGCGGACTTGTTAAGTATGATATTCTTGGACTTAAGAACGTTGGTATTATTGCTAAAACATGTCGGTATGCAAACGTTCCGCTCCCCAAATCTTATAGCATGGATTGGACAGACCAAGAAGTTTTCAAGGACATGGCTGAAAATCCAACATTCATATTCCAATTCGAATCTGATTACGCACATCAAACATTATCCACGTATTACAAAAACAAAAAGGCGAAAGGACTAGACTTTACAATTGATGATTTGTCAATTGTTAATGCTTGTATCAGACCATCTGGTGCAAGTTATCGTGATGACCTTATTGCGCTTCATATGCATAAAAATCCCTCACCTATAATAGATAAACTGCTTGAATCTACATATGGCAGACTTGTCTTTCAGGAGCAAACACTTGCGTTTCTTCAGCAGATCTGCGGACTAAGTGGTGGCGATGCCGATAACGTAAGACGTGCTATTGGAAGAAAACAAGTTGACAGACTTAATGCCGCACTTCCGCAGATCCTTGATGGGTATTGCTCAAAATCAAATGAACCTAGAGAAGTGGCTGAGAGCGAGGCAAAAGAATTCCTACAGATTATTGAAGATTCCGCATCATACCAGTTTGGATTCAATCATTCTACTGGCTACTCAATGTTGGGATATCTTTGCGGATATTACAGACATTATTATCCGCTTGAGTTTTGCACGGCGGCGCTGAACTGCTCAAAGTCTGATGTAGATATTCAAGACGGCGATAAGCTGGTAGAGACCCTTGGGTTTAAAATCAAATACCCGAAGTTTAGGTATTCAAGAGCAGAGTATTATTTTGATAAGAATACGGGATCTATTTTTAAAGGTGTTAGTTCTATCAAATATTGTAACGCTACAATAGGGGAAGAGTTATATGCGCTACGTGATAGAGAATTTGATAACTTTACATCGTTTCTTATTACAGTATCAAACGAATCATCTATTAACAGTAAGCAGATGGGCATCCTTATAAAATCTGGTTTCCTTTCGGAGTTTGGCAACGTTAATAAACTTACCACTATCTACAATATGTTTCAAAAGGTATATGACAAGAACAAAAAAGCCTTTAAGAAACAAATGAAGAAAGATTCTGTTGAGAAGAATGGGTTTACGCACGAGTTACTAAAATCATTTTGTTTAAAGGAAACTGACAAAACTTATTCTCAGGTTGACTTTTACACAATGCTTTGCACTGTAGAGAAAACGGTTAACTTTGCCGATGTTGGAATTATTGAAAAAGTAAAGAACCAAATAGACTGCCTTGGCGCAAGCGACATACATGACAAGCGATATAAAAACTTCGCATGTGTTACAAATATTATTGAAAAACAATCGCCAATAGTTTATCTATACGCAATTGCGAATGGCAATACAATTGAAGTTAAGATCCCACGTCAAAAATTCAATAAACAAAAACTTGAAATTGGAGATGTGATTTATATAAAGACTCTTAAAAAGAAAAAGAGGCAAGCTAAAAATCCTGAAACTGGCAAATGGCAGAGTATTCCAAACACAACTGTTTGGTGGGTAGAGGATTATAGAATGGCTAGGAATTCGGATGAATTAAAGCCTATAACAAAACAGGGGGATATGAATGAAAATGGTTATTAAAAGAGAAATTGAGTTGTCAGAAGATGAGGTAAAAGATGCTATAAGACAATATTTAGACTATGAAGTAGAAAATAGCGATGATTTAGTTGTAAACCTTGAGTTCCTTGGTACACCAGGTGATGAAGACTTTATATTCACCGCCGTATGCAATGAGGAATATGTAACACAATGATTAATAGACGTAAATATTCTGACAAAGAACTTATTAGAATTCTCTCAAAAGAGAACATTATTATTCTTGTTGATTCACGAGAAAAAGCTAACAAACACATACTAGATGTCTTCGACAAAGAGGGCATCCAGTATCGTGTGACGACACTTGAGAGCGGAGATTATACTTTTGAGTTAAAAGCGATTCCAGAATTAGACATTTCACACAATATGGATTTTAGACAAGATGTAATGATTGAACGTAAGAATAGTCTTGATGAAATTAGTGGTAACTTTACAAGGGGGCGTGAAAGATTTAATGACGAATTCGGTCGGGCATGGGCAGTTAAGAAATATCTGCTAATTGAAGATGGTTCATATGAGAAAATTCTAAATCACGACTATAGAACAGACTACAATTCAAGTTCGTTCTTCGCTTCACTTCTATCGTTTGACGCACGATATAATTTGCATATCTGTTTCGCCTCTAAAGAAACATCTGCAATTCTTATCTATAACATTTGCAAGTATGCACTTCGTGAGATTCTTAAATAAATTTCAAACACAAAACGAGAAGATATATATAGAGGGTTAATTACATGGGATATATTTTTAATCCAGTTCCGCCGCCACGTTGTGATAACGAGGCGGATAATGATTACCTGAACGCCATTGATGATTATATCAATGAATTATGGTTACAAGAAAAATTTGAAAAAGCATTAGAAAAGGAGATGGAAAATGCCAGTCCACGATGAATTAGGCAAGCGAATGAAAGCCTATGAAGACGAGTCAAACAAAAAACTCGTAAAGAAACTGCCAGTAATCATTAGGATTGACGGCAGAGCATTTCACACGTTTACAAAAAAACTTGAAAAGCCATTTGATGACCTATTAATTGACACGATGCATGAGACAATGAGGTATCTTTGCAAACATGTTGCAGGATGTGTGCTTGGATATTGTCAATCTGATGAGATCAGTCTTCTTTTACAGGATTATAAAAACGAGGAGACTCAGCCGTGGTTTGAATATCGTTTAAACAAACTTTGTTCAGTTACAGCATCAATGGCAACATTTGCCTTTAACCGTGCGTTCGAAAACAATGTTATGGAGTTCCACGATTTATGTTTAGAGAATAGGACGTTTGAGGAAAATGAAGAACGCATTAAAAACCTACTTGAATGTGCTGATAAAGGTGCAATGTTTGACGCTAGAGCATTTACACTCCCCTTTAATGAAGTAACAAATTATTTCTACTGGCGTGAGGCTGATGCAATTCGTAACTCTATTGAGATGGTTGGTCATGCGAACTTTTCGCAAAACCAGTTGCATAAAGTAAACACAGATGGCATTAAGAAGATGTTGTGGTTTGAAAAAGGTATCGATTACGATAAAACCCCCATTTATAAACAAAGGGGAGCGTGTTGTATTAAAACAAAGATGCCGTCGTTTTCCCCAGACAATACACCAGTAATGAGAACTGTTTGGGTAACAGATATTGGCATCCCGATTTTTAAAGGTGATGGTCGTGAATACATTGAATCGAAGATAGGAGATACATACTATTGATTTACATGGATAATGCGGCAATGATGAAGCCGACTGAGGGAGTAATTAATTCCGTTACATTAGCAATGAATGAGTATTGGTACAATCCATCCAGTGCTTATAAATATGGCAGAGAGGTTAAAGACGATATCGAATGGGCGAGACGCAATGTTGCAAATGTAATTGGCGCAGATCCGTCCGAAATTCACTTTACTAGTGGAGCAACAGAAAGTGCAAACATTCTTTTGGATTCTCTTGTCCCGTGTTGTGAAGTGTATATTACTGCAATTGAACATCCATGTATTGCAAATGCAGAATGTGATGTTGGAATTCTGCCAGTAGACAAATATGGGAGTATTTACCCGTCAGAACTCCCATTATTTAGGGATGAGTATTTAGAAACAACCCTTTTAGTTATTGGCGCTAATAATGAAATAGGTACAATACAACCACTTGATTATATTGGCAATACCATTTGTAAAGCAAGGGGATTTCTATTTGGTTCTGATTTGACACAGGCGTTTGGTCATATTCCGATTAATGTAAAAGATTTGAACATGTCTTTCGCATTTGGTTCTGGTCAAAAGATTGGCGGATTAAGCGGATGTGGATGGTTGTATGTCGCAAAAGAACATGAAGATTTGATATCTCCGCTTCTTGTCGGTGGCGGTCAAGATATGTTTAAGGGTGGTACTGAAAACATTACAGGCATAATTGCACTCGGAGAAGCAAGCGCAGAGGTAATAGAAAACCTTGATGAAACAATTAAATATGAGACTGAACTTAGGGATTATATGATTAATAGAATTCTATCTGAAATCCCGGATACAATTCTTATCGGTCACCCAACAAACAGACTCCCCAACAATGTAAACATTGGATTTGGTGGATGTGATAGCGAGAGCATTGTACAGTATCTTGACATGTATGATATCTGTTGCTCGGCTGGTAGTGCTTGCCATACAAAGAGTGTTGAGCCATCGACTGTACTTAGGGCGTTAAGACTGCCCAGTAAATACATAAACGGATCTGTAAGATTTAGTCTTTCAAAAGACAACACAAAAGAAGAAGTAGATGAGGTTATAGGAGTTTTAAAACAATTTTATGCCAGTAAAGACAAAGACTTATGATGAAGCGTATTTGTACGTGTATAACGAAGAAACAGGAAAGTTTGAATTAGTAGGAAAGGTAACTGAGGTTGGAGAATATGACGGTGAACAAGAGTGATAAAGAGGTTTTGATTAGGTCACAAGACGGAAGAGTATATCGTAAGTTTGACTTTCCGCTTGAAGTAATAAGCCCAGAAGATTGGAATGTAAATATAGAGAATCCACGAGAAAAGAGGCGTGGCTTTGTTTTGGTTATGGGATATACGACACCTATTGCAGAGTACGAAGAGGAAAGACATGCAATTCATGTCATGAATTATCTTCTTGCGAAGCGTAATTATTATATGTTTGACGCACCATCTAAAATCAAAAGTATCATTCTCAATGTACCAACAGATGAAATAGTTAAACAAACGCCTGAAGAAAATCTGCTTAATGAAATGCCAACAAACGGAGTAACAAGTAATGAAGTTGATAACTAAATTTAATCGGTTCATTGATGATTGGAGGGCGGTAAAAAACCATTGTCGCACAACAGACAATAAAGACTTTACCGATAAAGATGCAACAGATGTTTTTAAAAAGAAATTGCTTATTTCTGAACATAGTCCAATTAGATTGCTTGAATTTGATTGGTCGTGGAAAGGGATTGCTTATTGGGTAAGCACTGAATGGTCACGCCATAAGTTCGAAAAGTTTATTAGTACACAAAGAGACGATAGATTAAAAGACGATATTCCAAGGGGTAAAAAACCACAAGATGCACCAGTGAATTATGATGGTTATGCCAATATGCAAAACCTCATAGACGCATGGAGAAAAAGGCTTTGTTATCAAGCAACGAAAGAAGCTAGAACGCTTGGGGAAGATTTTAAAATTACACTTCATGATACACACCCTTATGAATCCGACATCCTAGTCCCTAATTGTGTTTATAGGTGCGGTTGCCCTGAGTTTTATCCATGTGGTTATTTTAAAATGTTTAAAGATTATTTTCTAACACACCATCCAGATAAAGATTTTCACGATATTCAGACAAGATACGACGTTTATAACGAAATGTTTTATGAGGGTATTGAGCAATGATGAAATGGGAAGACTACAGAAAGGGTGAGAATGTTGATTTACATGTAACATATGCAAAAGCTGGCATTGAATGTCCCGAATGTGGTGAAGAAATTTATGAAGACATGTCTGTTGAATATCTATCAAATCCACCGCAACATGACTTCTACTGTTTTAAATGTGGGTGGCATGGACGAAAATGAAGAAGATAAATTGGATATCAGTGTTACTTTGGACATGGGTAATACTGCTGTGCGTGATATTAGTTATATTAATAGTCTGTCAAATAAAAGCAGATATTGCCATTATCACGTCAGACGACATACCTTTCTGGCTCAAATGGAAGCTGTTACAGGGGAAGTAAATGGTTTTATATTATTGTTGCACACAAAAAAATAACGATTGTCCCAATAAAGAAAAATGCATGAGGTATCTGAACGCTGAGTCAGCGCCTCATGCGACATTGTTTAAATACGCCTGTAAAGAAGATAATGGCTATCAATTATTCATAGAAAAATATGATGTTGATGTTGTTGTTTCTGAAGAAAAGGAGAATAAAGAGGTAGATGAGCAAGATAGTTAATGCAAAAATCAAACATGTTTCAATATCAATGGCAGACCACGGTTGTCTTACCTTTAGAATTACGCTTGATGGTGGCAGTTGGTGCGCTGGATATGGCGGATATTGTATAGGTCATGGCTACCTTGATAGTGATTCTTTTACCGCTGAAAACGGTGGTGGACTAGTGGCTATGATGAAAATTATGGACACCGTTGGCGTTGAAAAGTGGGAAGACTTGAAAGATAAATATGTAAGAGTTGTTGATGATGGATGGGGTTCTTCTATTAAGAAAATCGGTAATATCATAGATGATAAATGGTTTGATATTGAGAAGTTTTTCAAAGAATATAAAGAGGATTCAAAAACATGACAAGAGTTATCGTGGCTGGTAGTAGAGATTTTACCGATAAAAGAAGATTATATAAAGTTCTCGATGAATACCTACCATCATTTGATGATGAAATTGAAATCGTTAGTGGACATTGTCGTGGCGCTGATTTATTGGGAGAGGAGTACGCAAAAGAACACAAAATTCCGTTAAAAATATTTCCAGCTGACTGGGATACATACGGTAAAAGGGCAGGATATTTACGTAATAAACAAATGGCTGAATATGCTTCAAAAGAAAACGGTGTTCTTGTTGCCTTTCCAGTTGGGGATTCAAGGGGTACTAAGATGATGATTAGATTAGCACATGAATATGATTTGGAAACTAATGTAAATTGGGAGAATAGTTTATGAGTGAATTAAAGAGATCGGCAATTCCAACAGACGAACAGGAGACAGTAATATCTTTTTCTAGGGATGGCAAAAGCGCAGACATATGGACTTCAGACATGACAATGATAACCAAGCTAGATAAACTATGTAGCAAATCACCACAAATGTATAAATGTATTGAGGTCGGCAAATATAATGAATTTCTAGTAAATAAAAGATATACACTTAAGGATAAAGCGTTAGTCTCATTTAGAGCCAATCGTCAAAAACTCAATCTTACCGAAGAACAAATTGCCGACAGGACTAAAAGGTTACAGAGTAAAAAGTAATTGTTAAACATACCAAAATAAATTGGGTGGCATATATTTTTGGTACACTTTGGTAGAAGAATATATGTAGCATATTTACAAAAAACATATGCAAATTATTTTGCAAGATATAGAGGAGATAATATATGGCAAAATTTTATATGACAAAATCGGCGGATCACGATGAGAGATTTGACGACAAACCGTTTGCGATTAATTTGGATTGTGTTGTTTTGGCTGAACCAGTAGATGATTTCACAATGATTAAACTTATTGGAGATGATAACGCATGGTATTGCATTAAGGAAAGGTATGAAGATTTTATCAAGAATCTAACCCCGTATGTCCCGTTTGGTGAGATGACCAATAATTGTGTCTCATCAGATTGGATGCAAAAATACATATCAACAACAAGAGGAGAGAATATTGCTAACAATAATAATGGGTAAAACTTGTAGCGGTAAAAACGCCGTTGTTTCAGAACTTGTAAAAAGAGGATGGTCGCAGATTGTTACATATACGACACGACCAAGGCGACGAGGCGAAATAGAGGGGCGAGAGTATCACTTCCTTACCGATGAAGAATTTGAGAAAAAAGATAAAAAAGGATTCTTTGTAGAGGCACAGGTATATAACGTTAATGGCAAAATTTGGAAATACGGTTCTCCTTTATGGGAGATACTCGACGCTGGTGTCGATGACGAAAATCATGTAATTATTCTTACACCTACGGGTGTATCTGAAGTAGTTGACGTATTGAAAGGTTATTCGCCAAACGACAATGTCAATGTTATCTATCTATATTCAAATCGAGAAACAATTCTTAAAAGACTAAAATCCCGTAAAGATAAAAATGATTCAATTGAACGGCGGATGAAAGCCGACGACGAAGACTTTGCCAATGCCACGAGTCTCGCCACTAAAATTGTATACAACAACGAATCGGATTCACTTCTCAGTGTTGTTGATAAGATAATTTCATATAGTATTTGATCACCTCTGCGGAGCGGAAAATCTTTGTGCAAATGCAGAAGTATATAATAAGAAGAAACTCTTACGAAAGGGGGTGTATTATGACTTGATAGGCAATGTTGGTATGCTGATTGATGAATTAGAAAGATATAGACGTTCATTCTTTTACGATGATTTTCAAACAGAATTCCTAACCGTTGAACTAGATGGGGAAGAATATTTAATTGATGGGATATGTACAAGAAAAACGAATTCAGATCCGTCAATGAGGCATATGTGTATTAAGATAAAAAGACCGACTACTTGCGGTGGCGGTATTATCAGATAAAAAGGAGACAAATTGGGACTTGATATTAGAGCATATAGCAGACTTAGAAAAAATGAAAAGTTAACAAATAAATTAAACAAAAAGGCAAGCCATCTTGATTACGAGGGTGATGAATTCATAATGTATCCGCAACTTAGCTATATTGATGAAGTGTTCCCAAATAGGGCAAACCCATTAAAGTACAACGGTGATGCGTATGACTATGAAGATTGTGCGTCGTTTTGCATAAGTTCGTATAGCACATACAACCAATTTAGATCAACACTTGATGCGTTTGCTGATAAAGTTGATAGTCAACTTTTTGATGATTTAATTGATTTCTCGGATTGCGAGGGCGTGATTGGGTGCGAATTATGTGAAAAACTATATAACGCTTTTGTTTTTTATGAACATGGATATGAAGAATATATAAATGTCTTATTTGACAATGAAATATTTGACAGTATCTTGATGCACATTTATCACAGTTTTGAACAGGCATTTGAAATCGGTAAGGATGGGGGTGCGGTGGAGTTTTGTTAACGGTATTTCTAAGTGGTGGTATGAGTGGACTAACACACGAAGAAATGACTGGCTGGAGAAATGCTATCAAAAAACAATTTGGCTATTGTAACATGAGAATTATTTCTCCCCCAGACTATTTTATGTACGGTTGCGATTGCTATGACGAAGATAAGGAATCGTTTGTGTTTGATACATACTGGGTAAAGAAGAGCGATGTAGTTATCGTAAATATGAATTCTCCAAAAAGCATTGGTACTGCGCAAGAAGTTATGCTTGCATACGAATATGGCAAGCCAATTATTATGATAGCTACTAAAGAAATATGGAACAATGAAGTCAATCCGTGGCTAAAACATGAAGCAACAACCGTTTTCTTTTATGATGATTATGATGATGAGTCTGAGTTGTATGAGGCGGTGTTGGATTATGTTGAGATATATAAGTGAGTTGAATTAAAGGAGAGGGATATATGATTAAGGGGGATTAAATGATTATATTATATAGTACTGGATGTCCCAAGTGTAACATACTTGAGAGAAGATTAACAAACGACAATATTGAATTTGAAATAAGCAATGATATTGACAAACTGATAGATATGGGATTTCAGAATGCCCCTGTTTTACAAATCAACGACCAGTTTATTGTATTTGAAGATGCAATGAAAAGGCTTAAAGCGTATGAGGCTGGAAAGGGTACACTTGAATGAACATTAATATCAGATTGGACAAGAATTTTACAACCCAATATAACAAATTACAGGGTGAATACGGCACTGAGATCGCAAAGATAAATGGGTTTGATGACAACCAATTATCTTATACAGATTTTATTGATAACTTTGTTGATAAAAAAGTTGTTGCCGATGCGAGTATTGACGGCAGCTCAAATGTCTCACATAAAGATATCGTTACCCTTGAAAGGGAAATGCCAAAGCCACACTCAAAACTTCTCGCATTCAATAAGATTTATTACGAGATCCAGAAGAAATATGGGTTTAAATCTGCTAACGAATGGTTGAGAGCGGAGTGGGTTGGTGAACTGTATATGCATGACGCATCGTCTGCGACATTCAGACCGTACTGTTTTGCATATGATTTAAAGGATTTGGCAGAAAAAGGACTGTTTTTTATTGATGGTCAAGGCGCAGAACCACCCAAACATCTTACAACGTTTGTAGATTTTATTAAGGAGTTTGTGAGTTTTGCCTGTAACAGAACGAGTGGTGCGGTAGGTCTTCCTAATATTATCCCGTATATGTATTACTTTTGGAAGAAAGACATGGATGCGGATTATTTGGGAATTGCGTCTTCTGAGAATGGCGAATACTATGCAAAACAAAACTTCCAACGTTTTATTTATGCAGTGAATCAGCCATACGTTAGGGATGGATCACAGTCAGCATTTACAAATACATCGGTTTTTGACCGCCCATATTTTGAAGCGTTATTTGGCTCTGCAATCTTCCCTGACGGTTCTTACGTTATTGATTACGAAGAAGCGATTATTGGTTTCCAAAAGTGGTATATGGAAGTCATGGCAATGATTAGGCATGTTCAGATGTTTACATTCCCGGTAAGCACAATATCTCTTTTAAGAAAAGACGGTAAGTTCGTTGATGAAGATTTTGCAATGTGGGCTATTAAACACAATATGGAGTGGTCTGACAGTAATCTCTTTATCGACGATAGCGTAACAAGCCTGTCGAACTGTTGTAGATTAAAGAGTGATATTAAAGACTTAGGATATTTTAATTCCATTGGTGGCACAGCTTTAAAGGTTGGTTCAGTAAAAGTTAACACAATTAATCTCGCACGGCTTGCGCTCGATACAAATTCTGAAGAAGAATATCTTGATGAACTCCAAGAGAGGGTTGTAACAAATCTGCAAGCGCTTGACTGTGTCAGATATATTATTAAGAGAAATGTAGAGAAAGGATTACTTCCTAATTTTACATATGGACTTGTAGATTTTGAACATCTGTATAACACAATTGGATTCATCGGCATTTATGAAACGATGAAAAAGTTTGGGTATACTAGAACTGATGAATTTGGAAACGTGTATTACACAAAAGAAGCGTCAGAGTTTGGTAACAAGATTTTTAAAACGATGAGGGCAACGGCTGATAAGTTTATCGCAGACAACCATTGTGATTATATGATTAACACCGAGCAGATCCCCGGAGAAAGTGCGGCGGCTAAGTTAATGATGAAAGACAAATTCTTTTATCCAAATTCAAACATATATGATTTGCCACTTTACGGCAATCAGTTTATTCCACTTGGCATACAAACGACGCTTCAGGAAAGAGTAAGGATAGCATCGGAGTTCGACAGATACTGCAATGGTGGCAGTATTCTTCATGCAAATATCGATTCTCCATTTGACTCATTCGATAAGGCTTGGAAAATGGTTAATTATATTGCCGACCAAGGACTGGTATATTTCGCCTTTAATACAAAAATACAAGCTTGCAAAAACAGCCATGCGTTTTATGGTGATGTATGTCCTGAGTGTGGTAATCCAGTGGATAGTGAGTTCACAAGAATAGTTGGTTTCTACACAAAAACAAAGACGTGGAGTAAAGAAAGAACGAGCGAATATCACATGCGAAAGTGGGAAAGCATCAATTCAACGGCAGAGGAGTTTAATGTTAGTTAAAGGGATAATCGATACAGACATTGTTAATTATAAAAAAATATCCATGACAATTGAGTTTCCCAATTGCTCCTTTAAGTGCGATAAAGAATGCGGACGGGCTGTATGTCAAAACAGCCCTCTTGCAAATGAGCCAAATATTGAAATCTCATGTGAAAGCATAATTGAAAGATATCTAGACAATAACCTAACTGAAGCAATAGTTCTTCAAGGTCTTGAACCATTCGACAGTCTGAAAGATGTGTTCGATTTTGTTGTAACTTTAAGGGGTAGATATGGGTGTAGTGATGATGTTGTAATCTATACAGGATATACGAAAGATGAAGTTGATAAATTTACATTAAGTACAATGTATCCTTTTATGGATGGTACTTGCACCGGGAATATAAAGATAACCAAGATGCTAAAATCAACTGGCAATATCATTATCAAATACGGTCGTTACATCCCAGACCAAAAACCGCATTATGATAAAGTGTTAGGTGTTAACTTAGCCTCTGATAATCAGTACGCAGAAAGGTTGTGATTTATTGAAAGTAAAGATTTCTGATGACATAGAACTTGTCAATCAAATTAGGGCAAAGCTAAAGGAGCGCAATGGCTTATGCCCATGCAAACTAGTTGACGCTCTAGAAAACCATTGTATATGTAAAGAATTCTTAGACCAAGGAGTTGGCGAATGTCATTGCGGATTGTACATAAAGACAGAAATATAAAAACGGTAAATGAGATAATTGACTTTATCGAAAGATTTTACGATATCAAATTAATGCCTTTTCAAAAACTCATCGTTAAAACAGCGTTCATTATAAGGTGAGCGAGGAATGACCGACTCATGCCGTAACTGCAAATGGTACTGCTACCGTTTTTGTTGGTGCGCTCTGCTCAAAAAGCACACGGACAGGATATGCGTGAAATACAAACCGTTTGTACGATAAAGCAATTTTTAAAATAAATGTAAAAAATGGGGCTTTTCAGCCCCATAATTTATACATATGAAAGTCACTTTCTACTTACAAGTCCTAAAACTTCTTGCATCATTATCAACATATACGGTAATGGTGTTGTTGCACCGTTGCACCAGTTTTCTATAGACCTTTTTGGTATTCCAAAGTAATCCCCAAACTTTGCTTGTGATAAGCCAGTCTCTTTTATGATATCCCTCATGGATCTATTTGCCGCCACATATATTGTTTTTAACCATTCCTTTCTACCATCAGGCGAAACATCCTCGGCTTCCCATATTGGAGAGTCTAAAGCATCTCTCAAAAACAAATCGACATCATCATATTTCCTTGCCAACTCTATCATTGTTTGAAAGATTTTTGCATTAAGCGGATTTACCATAACATGGTCTACACATAAACACGCTCTTCCGACATACTGATTTTCCTTGTTGTATATAGGCACAATATAAAAATCAAATTTATTAACAATTATACTATCCCTCGTTTTTTGATATGGTACTAATTCGCACTTCGTCCCAGTTCCATAGTGGTACTCAGCGCCCGGGACTTTGTCGCCCTGTTTTGGCAATGCCTCAACATAGGTAAATTTTGTAACTTCATTGCCACCATTTATAGTTTTTATTCTTGCATGTATTTCTTTTTTTCTCATATTATAATCCTCTCTATTCTAAAAATAATAGGTGTGTTTTTGGGTGTGGTTAATAATATAATACCACTTATTGAGTTATAAAACAATAATAAAGTATAAAAACAATCATTGAAACAGAAGTAATATATAGAACAATTTTTATTTAAAGGAGATCGAATGATAGACATTATTAAATTCGCAACAGAAAACAATATTGGTATTGAAATCAAACCACAAGATGGTTCGTTCAGACCACTTGTGGGAAAGGTAAAATGCATTGTCATTTTAAGAAGAAATGATTTGACAACATCTGTAACAGTTACAGAAACAGATAGTGATTCTGTGGTAGAGTTGGCGCTACATGATGCACTCAGAAAACTAATGTATGAAAAAGGAGAATAATGAACATTAAAATTAAACTGCTTAATAGTTTAGCCAAGATTCCAACAAGGGCTGACATAGGATCTGCCGGGTACGACTTATATGCGGCAACCGATCATGACATTCAAATCCCACCACACTCTAATGCGATGGTCGGCACTGGTATTGCAATGGCTATTCCAATTGGTTATTTTGGCGGTATTTACGCAAGAAGTGGAATTGCCTCTAAAAGAAACCTCAGACCAGCCAACTGTGTAGGTGTCATTGATGCTAGTTATAGAGGAGAGATAAAAGTCGCACTTCATAATGATTCTCCAGAAACAAAAACGATACAGGCAGGAGAAAGAATTGCACAACTCGTGATTAAGAAGCATGAGACTGCCGACTTTGAAGAAGTTGACGAACTCGACGAGACGGAGCGTGGTATTGGTGGATTCGGATCTAGCGGTGAAAAGTAAATCAAATGAATAGACGAGAAGCAATAGTAGTATTAAACGATTATAAAAATCGTATTCTAAATCCCGATTTTAAAGAAGCGTGTGAAACTGTAATCTCTGAAATGGAAAAACAAGAATATATTATTATGGATAATATCGAACTGTCTGAAATGTGTAGCAAACTCACAAACATACTTTGGGAGAATGTATATAACAAAAACACAGGAGAGAAATAATGGGAACAAGAAGCACAATTACATTTTGTGAAAAAACAAATGATGGAATTCAACCACTAGTAAGTATTTATCAACAATATGATGGTTATCTTGAGGGAGTTGGTAAAGATCTATGTACTTGGTTGAGTAAGATGACAATCTTAAACGGTTATAGTTTTTACGATAAATACAGTGATGATGTCGCAAATGGAGTTGGTTGTTTGGTGGCACAGTATATCAGAAATATAAAACCACATATTGGAGATACTTATATTATTCCAATGGATTCATCACAAGATGGCATTGATTATAATTATAAAATTATTTTTGATGCATATGGTAAAGAACCTTGTAACGCCGCAAAAGTTGCCACAATTATGGTCAACAATTGGGGGAGAGATTATTTCTTTATCGGCACTCCTAAAGAATTACTCGCCTATATTGACAAACAAAATGAGGATAAATAAATGACAGAAAATGAAGCAAGAAAAATTATGGAGAGAGCGAGAGATACTGGCTCTCCTCTACCTAACATTGCAGAATATTCTGAGGCACTCAGAAAAACTTATGAGATTTTAGGAAGTAATTATACAGAGAAGCAATTAGATAATTGGATTCTTGTCGGCAAATATCCGTTCCTTTTACCTACATATTGGAATCGTGATTCTATGCAGTATAAGGTGGACGAGGATTACACATATAAATACACAGAACTAGATGCAATGCCCGATGGTTGGAGAAAAGCATTTGGTGAAATGATGTGCGAAGAAATCTATAACGCACTCGTTAAGTGTGGCGGTCTTGACGATTATAGGATCGAACAGATTAAAGAGAAATTTGGTCAACTCCGATGGTATGGTTACCCATCCTATAAAGAAGTAGAAGAAATAATTGACAAATATTCTGTTCTTTCTGAAAACATTTGTATTATTTGTGGCAAACCAGATGTGCCTCTAACAAATAATGGTTGGTTGAGTCCATTCTGCAAAAAGTGTTTCACTACGCCATCCGACTGGCAGAAAAAAGAACACCCTGAAGAAGTTGAAAGATGGATTGAATTTAGAACAGAGGACTGGGAAGAGTACAACTATGAAGAAAACAATAAAATGCTTGACTCTTACACGGTCGAGGGTTGGTCTAAAGAAGAGGGGGATACAACAACCACATACGATATCTCAGAAACCGCCAATAAAATAAGAAGTAAATGGAGAGTAGAACATGGCGAATGATTTACTTTACAGGACTGATATCTATAACGCAATCTACAACGTCCTTATAAATTATCTGGGACACGAAGACGTTCCAAACGGATTAGTCCACGATATCCTAAAAACAATTAATGAAACACCATCTACATTTTGGCATCCATGCACCGATGAAGATAACGTTCCGCCAAAGGGTGAAGAGGTTCTCGTCAGCCTTGAACTTCCAAATGGCAAAAAAGAAATAGCATTTGGAGAACATTGGGGCGAGAACAGAAACGGTGATCTTGCGTACTGTGGCGGACAAAACGAATTGGTCAAAGCATGGGCTAGAGTACCTGAATTCTATGAGGAGAATTGATATTGATTTTATGTATCGTAGCAATAATATGTGCCAATATATTATGGGATTTTTTGATGTTATTTATCGATTGGAGAAAAGGTAATATGTCAGATAAATATGTTACATTAGATGAATTTATAAATGAGCGTGGCGAGTGGGTTAAGCAAGTTGTGTATAAAGTTGATGGTGATTTTAACGGCGATATCAAAGGTGAAAACGTAACTATCATTTTAATGGGTGACGGTAACATTAATGGTGATATTAACGCTAAGAACGGCGAAGTTTTTGTTAACAAAGGTAATATTAATGGTGACGTAAAAGCTGACAAGATATTATGTCCAAATGAACCAAGAAAAGAAACATGTGAAATGTGTAAATATTATGTGTATCATGACGGACAACATTATTGGTGTACACATGGCGGTATGTGTCATCTTTGCATTAAAGACGGAACTGTATGCAAATATTATGAGGGTAGAAAATGACCATTAAAGAAGTAAAAAAAGATTTATTTACGATGCCTAACGACTACGCATTGGCACACTGCATCAGCGCAGATTTTGCGCTAGGTGCTGGAATTGCTAAAGAATTTGATAAAAGATTTAATTGTAGAAAGCGTCTTTTCGATTTAGATGTTGGTGGTGTTGATAACTGGGACGCTGGTGAACATGGCAGATGCATAGCGATCAGGGTTGTAAAACCGCCAACAATATTTAACCTAGTAACAAAACGAAACTATTGGGATAAACCAACGCTTGAGACTATTAAAAACTCGTTAAAAGAGATGAAAATATTTTGTGAAATTCTTGATATAACAAAAATCGCAATGCCAAGAATTGGCTGTGGATTAGATAAACAAAACTGGCATGATGTTAAAGCGTTAATAGAAGAAGTGTTTGGTGATACAGATATAGAAATAGTGGTGTGTAGTTTATGAATCAAAAGAATCAAAGTACAGAAACTGATATATGTATGAATTGTAGACATTGTTGGTTTTTATTTGATGATAATGGCAAGCTTAAAGGGGGATATTGTGATTATTATAACCCTCTTAATACAGACCGTAAAAATATGGTATGTAATATAGAACTTGATAGCCCAGCTTGTAGAGATTGGGGGGATATTTTCTGATGAAAAGAACTAAACAAATTCTACATGAAGAATGTGAAAATTGTGAAAATTTAAGAACGATATCGGTATACATGGACGGTTCTGCCTACTACGCCTGTGGGTGTACACCAAATCATGTAGAAAAGGAAAGACATAAATCACCATGCCATAGGTTTATAAACTGTGATAGCTGTTTTGTAATAGTGGAGAAGAAAGTTCCGTACCCCAAATTTGTTAGCGAAGATGGCTATGCGAATTCAGAATGGTATGCAAAACATTTTAGTTCAAAAGAAGAGGCTGTAAACAATATCCCAAATGATGGATTAAATTGGGAAGTGCTTAATGTCGATTGGTGTAAAAGGCAAAGATGAAACAGATAATTATTGTACGTAAAGACTTGAACATGTCAAAAGGTAAGATGTCGGCACAAGTTGCCCATGCAAGTATGGCGTTTTTAACTAATGCGATTCGTAAAAATTCTAGAGAAGTATTGGATTGCGAACTTGGACGTTGTTATTACACAGATACGGACATCGAGGGCAAAACTATCGCAACATTACCGCAAGAGTATAGAAGAGCAGACCTTGATAAGTGGGCGGAAGAAGCAAGGGAACGTGGAGAAAAGTATTTTTATTTTGAAGAATATGCGCCATACAAACTTAGATTGTGCGAAAAGAAGTCGCACGTAGAAAGTACTCTCTCATTTGACTGGGAGTTATATAATGACTGGATTTGCGGTTCATTCACAAAAGTAATTCTTGAAGCCAAAAATAAATATCAGTTAGAAAAAGTATATACAATTGCTAACGAATTAGGATTACTTGAAGATATTGATTATTTTCCTATAAAAGATAACTGTTATACAGAACTTGAGCCAGAAGAAGTTGATGAGAACGGTGTTGGTAGAACGCTTACTTGTGTAGGTTTTATTCCTTTAAATGATGAGATAGCGAATAAGATTAGTAAAAAGTATCAATTATATAAAGATTAAGGAGCAAATATGACAATTAAAAATGGTTGGTATAAGCATTTCAAAGGTGGATATTACTATGTTGTTTGCATGGCAAAACATAGTGAAACATTAGAGGATATGGTTGTTTATTATCATAAAGACAATCCAGATGATATATGGGTGCGACCAGCATCAATGTGGGAAGAAATCGTAAATGGCAAACCACGTTTCGAATTTGTTGGAGATAATTATACGTTTAGCGATGGTAATGCTTCTTATTCTTTTGAGCCACAAGAAGTAAGGGGATATGAATAATTATATTAAAGGAGAAAAATATGCAACAGTTAATTGATATTGTGCTTTCAGTTTTGCTTGTAACAATGTTTGTTTCTGGTGTACTTACGATTGCAGTTTTTTGGTATCTCGTTTTGTCGAGATTGTTTGATAGTATTTTTATAGCTAAACCAACCGATAAGGAGATAAAGGAAAAGACTAGGTGAAATTTATTACTGCAAGTTTTTTGATTTTGGATCTTCTGTGTTTGTTTTCTAAAGATACGCCGTTATCATCAAAAGTTATATATGCAATGGGTGCGTTTATCTTTGGAGCGGCGTTTATCTGTTCTTAAAGGAGAAGATATGGTTTCAAATGTTGATTTAATTTTGGCATCAATACTGACTGCAAATATGGTTGTGTGTGCGGTCATTGGTTTTCCAAGTTGTATAATAAATTTGGTTGCGTGTGTTTTGTCAACGCTTTGCCTGTTATATAGAAACGTAGAAATAGAATTTGACGACGATGATTTAGGGGGAATTTAAAATGATTGATACAAAAAAGAATATTGAAGAATTTGAGGCACTTTATAATAAGTACATTCTGCCTCGTGAGTGCGGTGACAGACTGCTTGAGTTTATTCGTAAGTCTGATTTCTATACCGCACCAGCCTCGACAAGATTTCACTTGTCCGAAGAGGGCGGACTGCTTCAGCACAGTCTTAATGTTTTTCACTGCCTTATGAACAAAGCAAGTAACACAACTTGGGCAAATATCATTACACCAGATAAGTATAATACGGTTGCATGTGTCGCACTTCTTCATGATTTGTGCAAGACATATTTTTACGATAAGGAACTGAAAAATACAAAGACATATGACCCGGAGATTGTTGCAAAGTTTAGCGGTAACAATGTAAAACATGATGCAAAGGGCGATTATGTTTGGGCGATGTTGGAGTCTTATACATATAACAACAGATTCCCTCTTGGTCATGGCGCAAAATCCGTCTTCTTTATTCAGCAATTCATGAAACTATCTATGGAAGAAATCGCTTGTATTTATTGGCATATGGGTGCTTACTGTGGTAGTGATCAGTGGAACGAGTTGGGTGACGCATATGAAAAGTATCCGCTTGCACTTGCGCTCCACGAAGCAGATATGGAAGCCTCGCATATGTTGGAGATTTAACATGGATTATATTGATACTGGGGTTAGCAAACAAGCCATCGGTATCCCGACCGATGAGGAGAGGGAACAGCTTATTAGAGACGGATATACCCTAATGTCTAAAGGACGAAGCGCTTATGAACCTTATGAGGAGTATGAAATATGGTTAAAGTAAGTATGTTTAAAAAGTTAATCTCACTATTTTCCAATAAGAAAAAAATTGTTACTGATACTGTCTGTTGCGCTGGATGTAAACATTTGTTTTACTGGTGCGACGGCAGTGTCGGATGTGATATCGAACGGGAACATGATTGCATACCAGAGGGTTTTATCCTAAGAGAGGAAATTAACGAATGAATTTTGATGGTTATATATGTGCGGTAACAGGGCTACCATGTTGCGGTTGCTCAATGTTTTGTGCAAACCGAGTAAGAGATACAGAGGACGACAATGACGATGACAATAGAGGAAATGATAAAACAACTTGAAAAGTGTTATCTATGTGTAAAAGAACGTGAATGTATTAATTGCGTATATAACCATTACAAATTAAGTATCATAATCTATTTGCGTGAGCAACAGAAAAAGGAGACAGAATGATTCATAAAAATCGTGGCAATAGACGCTGGGTCGATAAGCGTAAGAGAAGAAGTAAATACAATCTTTGTCAGAGAATTTGGGGAGATGCTATGTGGTTTCTTGATGGTATTCTTGGTAAATACGATAAAGGTAAGATCCATGACATAGACCATGCAGAAAAGACTAACGGCAAAGTTTCGCAAAAAGGCGGAAGAGATAATATGGGATATGCTGGCACTCTTCATAGAATGGGCAACAATTATTCTTGCTCCGATAAAAGAAAAGTCGAATGTTGTAATGATAAGCTTAGAGACTATGAAGACGGTTGGGCAGAGATTGACGCAATGGTCGCCGCTGACATTGAATCTTATTATGACTGGATGAGAGAAAATAATAAAATGGAGTGGGAAAAAGCGCATGAAATATCCTAATCTTGAATTACTTGAATATATTACAGAGAATACTGCAAACGAATTATTTAAAGATGTATTAGTAATGTCAACTTATCATAAATTCAAAATGTATGTATTTCCTCAAACTTGGAGTTCAACTGCACTTGGATTTGATGGGTGTGGTGGTTGCAGTGGACAGGCAATTACAGAAGCCTATACTACAGTTGTAGAAATGACATCATATAAATTCGAATCTGGTAAGGATATAAGAGGAATAGTTTATAAAGAATTAGAAGACAAAATTTATGCAGTTTTCTTTGATGGGAGTATTGCATATATGTGTTTAAATCCCGATTCTGAATTTTTGAGAGATTGCAACAATATGCACATGGAGTCACAAAAAGGAGCAAAGTATTATGTTGATGAAAGTCTTAATGATGAATATGAGTACAGTAGAGTATCCATTTTATAAGTATATTTGTGGCGTTACAGGTTTAACATGTTGTGGTTGCTCTTTGTTTTGCGAACATAGGAGAGAAAAGAATGAATGACGAGATGGAACAAATCCTCAAAAATCAGTTAGCGATTATGAATGTATTATACAATATGTCTTTCCAAACAGCCTCACAATATCATTGTGGAAGCGTAGATAGAACGATTGCGACTGATATCGGTAATAGGCTTATATATAATATTGAACAGACTATAAATCTACTTGGAAGAAAGAAAAAATAGAATGGATTGGATATTTTGTCATTTGGTTGGGGACTATGTCCTACAACTTGATATTATAGCTAATACAAAAGGCAAAAACTGGTATCATCTATTTGTGCATTGCATGTTATATATACTGCCATTCCGTATTGTTTATGGCACAGACTGGCGGCTAATAATATTATTCTCCACGCATATTATCATTGATGCACTTAAGGCGAGATATAAAAAGATAACATATATAGAAGACCAGATATGGCATTATACTATAGCGTTTTGGTTGTATGAGGGAATAATAAGATTATGAATTGCGACAACTGTAAACATTATAATTGGTACTACGACTATTGTGATAAGTGGAAATGCGAAATAGACGAGAGAGAAGTTCATTCATGTTATGAACAAAGGAGAGAGAATGATAAATGATAAAAATGCTTTGCCAGTACTAACAAAAGAACAAATTGCAGAATTAGGCAAAGGACTATCGGAAGATTTTACCGAATCACTCGATAGGGCTGAAAGATTATTCAAAAAACCGCCCATTGGTTTAAAGCCAAAATTTATACATAGAAAAGAAAGGATAAACGACATACTAGACGCAATGGAGAGATACACTAAAGCTGAATGTCTTATTCTTCCAGAGTGGGTCGATGAGTTGAGGGAACTAATAAATGACAATTAACGAAGCTGCTGAATATTATAGTACAGAAGAAATAGCAGATGTACTTGAAAAATATAGGATTAAAAACGAGACCGCTCTTGTAATAGCGCTTAAAATAGAGAGGTGGCATAGATTGACAGATTCAATTGAAAGAAACCAACGAATAGAATTGTTAAAGAAAATTAGAAATCGATATGGCTTCCCTGTATGGTTAATTAACGAAGCTTTGAAATATTACAACAATGATGAAGATAAAACTGTTGAAAGATTAAAAGAAATATATTGTGCTGCTGGAGACTATCCAGATATTTATATAAAAAGAAGTATTGAAAAATTTAAAAAGGAGATAGGTATATGATACACGATGAAATGCGTGAGTTACAAAAATATTTGGGCGAACCACATATCCCATTTTTTAAAAGAAATACCCCATTAAAAGAAGATGAAGAAACTTTAAAGAAAAAAGAAGAAGAATTTGTGGATGAAATAATTAAAACGCTTGAGAGATATAATATCAAAGACGAGTTTGCTTTTTTGGGTTTTATTAACACACTTGGGATGTGGGATATTAGTAGCGTAAAAACGGAGGATGGTTATGAGCAAACAAAGTTTGGATTTAATACAAGAAAAGATTAATGAATTAGAAAACATGAGCGGTGACGTTCACAATATGGCACAGGCTAATTGGAACGCTTGTAAAAATATAAAGCACAGACTTAATGATATACAAACATCATTATCCCAGATAGAAGATATGTTAAAAAATATAGACGAAACATTATATAGAGAGTCATTGGATTAACCCAATATCCAATCTCTCCTTTCTTATATTACTTATTATTGAGGCAAAAATAGTGAAAAGAATTATTAATAAAGTTTCAATTGTCTATCTTGATGAAAACATTCAAGATAGATTGGATTTATATTCTAATCAAGGATATAAATTAGTTTCAACTGAATACACAAATCATAATAACTTAAGAAAAATATATTTATTCTTTGTTAAAGAGGTTGACGAGTAATCAAGGTAATCAAAGTAATCATACAAAAATCCTTTATTTAAAGGCTTTGTGGGCATGGTGTGCGAGTTCGATTCTCGTTGCCAGCTTTAAAAGTAATCATGAGAATCATTTGTTTTCCTTATGTTGTGGAGATTTTCTCGTGACCGCCGCACTAAAGGTAATCGAAAAGGTAATCAAAGAATTAGGCAGTTCTGAAATCGGCAATTCCGTCGATGATGACTGCTTTATTTTTTATGGATTTTCTGTTCCTGTGGTAGTTTTTTTCGGATACCGCAATATCAGAATGTCCCATTTGGTCTTTGACCGTTCTCTTATCTACACCATTATCAAGAAGTATCGTATCATAAGTCGCTCTTATTTTATGGGGTGACTTTTTGTATACGCCAGTCTTTTTACAAATTGAATAGATCCGTTTCCTAATCAGAAGAGTAGTAATCCTTTTACCATTTTCTTCAAACACAAATTCTTGTCCCCTTGACTTAACATATAATTCCTTTAAAAGCCAAGAGTAAGATGACGGGATCACGATTTCCCTAACTCCAGCTTGTGTTTTCGGATATTCTTTAATGGTATAGACAGTCTTATCGCCGTCCTTAAACCTCGTCTCTGTCCTACGTATTTTGACCGTATTTGAGTTTAAATTAATGTCTTGGGGTTTTATACCAACCAACTCACCAACTCGCATTCCTGAGACAAATAGCAGGGTTATGCCGTCATTTCTAATGTCACGATTACCAGTAAGATAAGACAACATCTTCTGCGTCTCTTCCTCATCGAACACTTCCTCATAGTCTTCCTTAATCTTTTTTGTAAACACATTGTCGGATAAGTCGAGTTCAGTTAGCATTAACTCCGGGTTGTAGGTAATTACGCCCTGTCGCTTCGCCCACTTCAACATTCCTTTTGTGATACTCTTCAGACTGGCAAAAGCCTTTGAAGAAAGATTGTGTTCGAATACTTGAGCCTCTAAGAAATCAATCCATTCATTTTCTTTTACACTTGCGATTCTTCTTTTACCAAATTCCTTGAAGTGTCTGTCGAACACTTGGCGCAATCTCGTGTGAGATGATTTGGCGATTCTGCCAATATCTCTACGATGATCGTTCCAGTCGTTAAACAAATCCTCGATTGTCGGATTCGACATAACACTTTCTTGATATTTGATAACAATATCTTCAATGTCTTTTCTCGTACTTTTCTTTTTTAATATACGTCCTTTCTGCTCGTCGGGGAGATAGGTGTACCATTTCCCGTTGTTGCCCTCCCAAATTTTATAAGGGTGATTGTTTAAAAGTTCCTGTCTCTTTTTCATTTCTATAATTGATTGGATATTGGGTAAATCAATTATCCCATTATCAATCGCATATTGCAAATCTATATTTCTATCCATTCGTTTATCCTTTTAATCAAAAAAAATGGGAGAGGCTTTCGCCTACTCCCATAACTTACATTTCCTATATTTAATTTTTATTTAATCAACCCTCTGTAGGAGTTACTTCCTCTTCAGGCTCTACTTCAGGTTCTACTTCAGGTTCAGGTTGAACAATCTCATGTCTATAGCATTGATTCATAACTGCTCTACCATCAGCGGTAAGCAAGGTTGCGCTATGTTGAGGAAGTTCACTGACCGCCGCAGAAGCAAGAACCTCGTGATACTTAGCCTCGGCTTTCAGTCTGGCTTTTGTAGGATTTTCATCATAGGCGAAATGAACAATATGTCCAAATTCTCCGTTTGTATACTGCTGAATTTCAATAATATAAAATTGATTCATAATATTTCTCCTTTAACATTATTATATAAAAAATCTGTTAGAAGATTTGATTTTGTGTGTCCTTGTTTTGGTAAAAATTTGGTGATTTTAATGAGTCCAAAATTTAACTTCTGTTTGACCATTAGAATTTGACCATATATTATTTGTTCCTTTAAAAGTAAGAAGTTGCTGTGGTGTGAGTTGATAGTGAATTGGTTCTAAGAGTTCATAGCAAGCATGGATGGGATTCTGTGAAAGTGCATCTTTCAAATCCTGCGCAGTTGGATATAACGCTTGTGTCCCACTAAGTGCTACATAATAATTTGAGTTATAACCATGTGCTGAATACGAATCGCATATTACGTTATCCTGTCCGTTCTTTTTTTTAGGAAATCCGTTTGAGGGTTGTAATGCAAAACGATATACATCGCTACCATAAGCACTCCACGGTTCGTCACCATCAAATGTCTGATAGGTATAAGTGCCAACTAATTCTTCTTTAGCCAAATCAACATATCCACCATATACAGTTCCAACATTATCCGTCCAATTGATAGGAATTGATGTATATAAGTCACCATTGACAGCACTGACTGTTGTTACTTCACCTGTATTATATTCATACCAATCTTTTGGAAATAAATTGAAGAAATATTCTTTTCCAGCGCCAGACTTAGATTCCTCTAAGTCATAAATATAATCAGCCATTTCTTCACCAAAAAGCATTGTTAAATCAATGATTTGTGGTCTTGCCACTGCGTCTACTGTAACATCTTTCGTTAATACTCTAAAAGAAAATTGATTTATTGATACAGTTGGTTTTGCAAAAGCGCCATCATATGAAGTAGTGGTTGCTTTAATAGAACCAGAATTAGAAAGAACCATTTGTAAATATTGAGTTCCCTCACCAATTGCTCGTGCTGAAAACCAATAAACATGATTTGCTTCCCATGATGGAGATTGAATTTGTCTTCTTCTAGCGGCAGTACCACTAGTTGTATTACTTGTACCTTTTATTTCCCATGTACCATTATCTAATTTTGTATATGTAATTCCACCATTTGTGCCAGTTGAACCACTTCCACTATAAAGTTGATTCCAAGCAATACTTCCCCCATATTTTGGGTCATTATATATATTGACCCCAGTCCAGCCACTGATTGGTCTTATATTATCTGGACTAGGGTCGCCCTCACCTTCTTGGATGGGTTCAAAATAAACCTTACATTCTTTTAAAGGTGCTTTCATGTCTGTTGTAAAATTAGCAATATCTCCGCTTACAGATTCAATATGAGGCTGATTTAGTATAATCTTTTTTTTAGCCTTTTGAATATCTTCAGTTTCTTTTAACTCATATTCAACTTCAACATAATCAGCATTTGACCAGAAATTATTTTGACCTACAAATGATTTAAGTTGGGTTGGAGTGAGTTGGTGAGTGATTGGAGTTGCAAGTTCATAAGCAATATATAATCCACCACCATTTATTTCAGCATCTTGTACAGCTGTTTTAAAATCATCTAAACTTGTTATAGTATTTGGTACACTAAAATAAATACGATATTGAGATGCATAAATATTTTTATTATGAATAGAAATGGGGAACATATTGCATAAACCTTCAACACCACCACTTATTATTCTTTCACCAATTGATTTATATTTCCAATTGCGAACCCAAACTGCATTAGTATCAAAGTATGTAATATTAGAACTATATCCACAACTTAATGATTCAAGCTGTTCAGATGTCATTTGTTCATATGTCATATCTTCAACTAATTCCCCACTAATTAAATCAATATAACCACCATAAACCGTATCTATATCATTTGACCAATCAATTGAAATATCATTAACACTACTAGGATATACAACACTTATATCATCAAGTTCTTTTTCACAAACCGCAAGTCCACATAAATATATTTCACCACTATTGTTATATGTACAATAAATACCACTTACTGTTTTATTAACTTTACTTGTAACTGTTTGCCTTTTCCAAGTATCATTAACAGCAAATATACCACCTAAAGATGATGTCCCATCGGTATATTTAAAACCAAATTTTAATCCTTGAAGAGAATTGCCACTTACCGTTTTTAACCATACGGATACATTATATTGAACATTTTCTTTAAAAGGATTACCAATAAATGGATAACCGTTTTTAAATTTTGTATAAAACTTATTTACATTTCCTTTATAAACAGGAACTCCACAATACATTGTATTACCATTATCAGAAGATAAAATCCATCCAGAAGCTTCTGTAATATATGACTGGTCAAGTAGATTGACAGATGATTTTGCTACTTCGACACCATTCCAACCCACAATCTCCCTAATATTCTCAGGACTGGGGTCACCAGTCCCAAGTTGTTTAGGGCTAAAATGTACTTTTAAAGATTTTATATTCGTTTTTGCTGGAGTCATGAAACTTGCAATTTCACCACTTGTTTTTGCTGTTACATTGCCCATGTCATCACCCCACAATATATTCCATCTGTAATGCACATTTCATAAATTGTATTTGCTTCAACTTCAACCCACCATTCGGGCATCTTAACAGTTGATGGAAGAGTTAATACAGTAGGAGATGAGCCACTTGTAAATCTAAAATCAATTGTTCCTGTTTCGGGTGGAGTAACTGTAAGTGATAATACTTCACCACAATTATAACGATATGATGGTTGACCAGTAATAGTTACATCTGTTCCAGTTATTTCTTCAACAAATGAATCATATGTATCGTGAACGCCTAACATTTGTTTAATTGCAGTTTTGGCTTCATCTGTATATATACCTACCACATTTGAAGAAGAGGACATATCTACACCAGCCGCTTTGGTTAAACCGTAAAATGTAGATGAATGCTGAGTAGAAGGTGTTATTGGTCGATTGATATCTGTGCCAATTTTATTTAAATCATTATCAGAGGGGAGTATTTTTACAATTCCACTCGAAGAAACCATTAGTCCACTTCCGACCTTCATCAAACCTAATGAAGTAAGACTAGCAATCGGAACATTTGCCACTCCATCACTTACGATAGAAGTTCCATCAATTTGTACATCACTAACATAATCATTTAATTTTTCTTCTTTGGCATATGAATTTAAATTTGCTTTAATATAATCTACTAAATCTTTATCTACTTGAGAGAAATATTCACAAGAAATATCCCCTGTGTCCGCAAAGATATTATTCTGACCGTAAAGAGAGTTGATGGTGTGAGCGTCTAACTGTACTTCAATCGGCTCAATCGGAATGGTCAGAGTAACAGGATTTTCCGCAAGCCAAGCATTGAGTTTTTCTTTGGCTGTCGTTGTGGTTTCTTGCGTGTAATCTGTGATTCCGAGCAAATCATTGGCAATCTTGATGTGTATCTGATTTTGGTTAATTGCAAATACATTTGGCTCAGATACTCCACTAGTCCATATTGCTTTTGCTTGGAATTTTAATTTGTTGCAGTACTGTGTCGACTGTAATAAAGGATTAAGTCGAGGTTGTATATCGCTATCAAGCACATACCCGTCAACCCCATCAGAATGGATGTATGAAGATGCAACATTACTTATCGTATCTACCATCCTAATCTTACGATTTACTCTCATCACCCCACTCAACACATCCAATTTACCACCGTATACAGTTCCTGCTTCTGTTTCCCAGTTGACATTAATTATGCGTCCTTTGTAGGGTTCGTATTCTGTGGCGGTATTACCAATCTCAAGCTGTACATCCGTAAATCCACCACCTGTCAGGTTAGAAACAATGCGGACATAGCAATCATACTTGATGGTCATCGTGTATGCTTTATTGCCAGATGCGATGTTTGCTCCTGCATAGTAGCATTTGGCAGATGAGTTATACGTAAAACCCGAAATGGGAGTGTCGGAATAATCAGTATAAATCGTTCCGTTTGCGTCCATCATACGGACTCCAAAACGGTGAGTATCTGCACACGAGTAACTCAGAGTATATGTGCCTTGTTTAAGATAAAAGCAGTTATCAACGGTTGCTGTCCCATCGTTAAAGCGGATAACTGGTAAAGCTAACAGATTCTTCCCCGTCTGCGGAATATTTGCTTCTGTCCAACCATTAATAGGACAAATATTCTCATAAGGAGTAAAAGTTGCATCTGTTTCACTTGCTTTACGAATCATGGGATAAAACGTTTCACCATCTTGATAATCAGAAGTACCGATAATCGGATATACTCTAAGTTCCGTTTCTTCGGTAAGAGTAAATTCAACATCTAATCCACCATAAACATTCGCATAAAAAACCGAAACATCTGGACTGGCAACAACCATTCTACTTGCTGTTCTTTCACCAAGAGCAAAGCCGTTTGCTTTATATGTTCCAGCAGGAAGTGTTAACGTTCCAAAGACAAGCGTTCCTATATTTCCTGTAGGTGTTCCAGTAAATTTGACGCTACCATCACTATTTACAGTAACAGTTACACCGTTAACCGTAGTACTCTGCATTGTAGTCTGGAACAAATTCTTTCCTGTACCACCAATCCAAGGCTTATCATAGCCATGTAAATCTTGAGTTGGATTAATATCAACTACTAATTCTTTTAATGGGATATTATCTAATCCATCATCAAAACTTGCAACTGCACCCGATGCACTTTTCTCGACAATGCTTACGTTATCTTGTACATCTTCTTTAGTCGCATAGTCATCTAAAATGTCATTAGTATTAACTTCTTCAACATTAACTCCAACATTAACAGCATCACCAGCTTTTAAATCTGTAATTACTTTATATAAAGTTTCACCTATATAAAATAAATCACCTACACTATGTGCATTTGCAACAAGTTCTGTTTCAGATTCAGCTATCCATTCTTTTGGAGAATATTTGTCGGTGATGCCTAACATATCTTGAATTGAAGATTTGGCATTGTCAGAGTAAGTACCAAACGCAAGAGTTGAATCTTTTTCGTCTGCTCCAGCAGCTTTAGCAAGACCGTAGAATGTAGCCATATGCTGACTATATGGAACAATCGGTTTATAACTATTTGTACCAATTTTTATTTCTGAATCATTCCCCCTATTTATAACAGCAAGATTACTACTATTCTTTTGTATACCGTAATTTCCATTAATTTTAACTACACCAAATTTATCACTATTGGCTAAAGGAATATTTGCTATATTATCACTAACTATAGATGTACCATTAACTTGTACATCAGTCAAATACCCACTCAAATCAATTTTCATACTGCCAAACATTTCCCAAGCACCGTTCACATAAACCCATTCAGTAAATAAATCTGGACTTGTTCCATCTTCAGTAGGTACTAAATAAAATGTTTTATCATTTGGATTTGCTATAGTAGGAATTCTAGTTTCTGAATCATACTCACTTGCGCTACAAATATGAATTTCCATATCTGTAGCTGGTTCTCCCTTTTCACCTTTTTCACCCCTAATAGAGGGTGTTGTATAAGTTGTCCCATCGGTAAATGTAAGAGTAAGAGTGTAATCATTATTTAGAACAGCAGAAGATATGCCATTACCATTATCACCTTTTAATGTAGGCACTCCTACCCAATTACCTTGAGAATCTTTTAATTTTAATATACTCATTTATTTAATCACCCCCTTATGTTAATGCTGAAATTGCTTCGGTGATTTTCTTGTTAATATATAATTTTGTATCTGCACGATACTCGACTTCCGTATTGCCTGTGTCCGTAAAGATGTTGTTCTGTCCAAGCAGTGAGCGGACTTCTGTGGGAGTGAGTTGGATTTCGATTGGTTCTGCAAGTTCATAGCAAGCCATAGGATGGTTGTTAGCAATCCACGTTACAACCTCTGACGAATCTTGTGCTACGGTTTTCGGAACTTTTACGGCAATCGTTGAAGATGTCGGATAACCTCTAATAGAGAATACTTCCGAATCTGTAGCGCTCGTTTCCGTGCCTGTTTTCAGCATATTACTGATGATATTTGTCCGCCCCCCTTTTTTGCCAGTAAGAGTACACCGAATTTCAATAGCATTTTGTCCGAACATGTTGTTAGCCCACCCAGACAGCGTGGCAAGGTCAATGTCTGCCCATTCAATCCTCATCAACCCTCTCAGCACATCCAATTTGCCACCATACACTGTGCCTGCTTCGGTCTGCCATGAGATGGGGACGGTCTGTCCGTTGTAGGGTTCGTATGGTGTGACGGTTGAACCGACTTCTATCTGCCAGTGGAAATCGGCGAAGGTAACAGTATTACTTGGGTTTCTCTCTACAATCTCGACATAACCATCCTCTCTAACTGTCTGTGTTATAGGACGTGACGCTTTAACGTTATTCCCCGCTCCTTGCGAACTATTAGGCTGTCTGAAATATACAGGCAGTCCAGTTGCCGTTGTAGCATCATCACAATCCGTACTCATTGTCAAAACAGTCCCAACTGGCGCATAAAAAGGGATGACGTTCCACGCCACTTGGTCTTTCATGAGTGTCGGGTCAAGCAGGTTCTTTCCACTCGCATTAACCGTCATTCCTGTCCATCCGCTTATAGGGCAGATGTTTTCGTAGGGAGCGAACGAAGTGGCTGAAGACCCTTCCTCAATCTGAATGTTGGTATACGTTCCCGCACCCGATACATAGATTTTCACGAATGCGCTTGCGTTTGGTAGAGTGAAAGTATATGGGATTACATGACTTCCCGTCACCATTGCCGTACCGTCAGCATCCGTAATGGATAGGCTTGCACTCGTGCTTGCCCCACTTGACGATGTGAAACTTATGGTATATGTCCCTGCAGGAAGAGCCAGTGCGCCATTATAAAGATAAGACCCACTGGAAATAGTTATGTCGTGAGCATTGATTTTATTCTTTCCCCCACCGCCTACCCACGGCGAATCATATCCGTGTAAGTCTTGTACAGGGTTAATATCAACTACAATAGATTTCAGCGGAAGATTGTCAGCACCATCCGAAAAAGATACGACTGCACCCGATGCCGTATCGGTGATAACATCAGACTTAATATTTGCTACTTCTGCTAAAGAATTAGCAACATCATTTTTAGATGGAACATCTAACATATTTTGAATAGATGTTTTCGCTTCTTCGGTGTACTGACCTACTGGCAGTTCTGAATCTTTTTCGTCATGACCAGCAGCTTTAGCCAAACCATAAAATGTTGACATATGTTGATTACCTGCTACAATTGGTTTACCATAATCCCAACCAGATTTTATACTATTAAGAGATGACCCAACAACATATAATTTATTATTTGCAGTTACAACACCGCCTTCATAACTGCCATTAGTGAAAACATCTACTTTTACTACGCCAGCATTATTTTCACTTGCAGTTGGTATTTTAGCTACACCGTCTTGTACAATACTTACATCATTAATTTGCACATCTTGAACAGGAATTTCTGAAATTTGTTCATTAATATATTTTTGAGGGTCAACCCTATATGTTACATAAGAATTCCCTGTATCAGCCCAAATATTATTTTGACCTAAAAGAGAATCAATCTCATGGGGAGTGAGTTGAGTTTCAATCCAATCTGTCGTATACATCAAATATGTTGCATAATGTCCTGTAATTAATTCTTTAAATGCCTCTACATCACCGTTAAGAGATGTACATCGAATTCTAAAAGATGTTCCTCTAACGCCTGACGTGCTATTAAAATAGATAATATTATCTAGTTTAGTTTCACTAGGACGATTTGTTACTGGAGTGAAGCAATCACATGTTATTGTAAGCGTATTATTACTATGTTGCGCTTTTGGTATTACCTTACTTTCAAAACAATCTCTATCACTACGATAATTCCATGTTAAATTACCAAGATTAATAAAATCATGTGTTATGGTAAGTACTCCATTCAATACATCAAGCTGTCCACCATAAACAGTTCCAACTTCAGACTGCCATGAGATGGGGATGGTCTGCCCTACGTAAGGCTTAAAATCATCGACCGTCAGAACTCCCTCAAAGATTCCGCAATCTTCGTAATTCAAGACTACCGCATTTGAAGCATTGTTAATCTTAACGAGTGCCAAAACGGTCTTGCCACTTGCTGACGTATATGCTCCTGTTTTTGATGCTGACGAACCGTCTGTAGTGCCGTTTGTGTAGACCCATCTAACATTCTTTATGTTTCCAGTAGTGCCGATGTTGATGAATGTGTACTGCGTGTCCTCTTTGAATTTGACCCCACCGCTTATGATTTTATTTGCGTTGCCGTCCGTTGTGCCTGTGAATGTGACGGTCTTTGCAGTAGTGTCAATAACCGCACTAGGCATTGATGCTTTTACCGCATTTGCAAAATCAATACCACCTAACAGATTTTCGTCTGTGTGGTTAAGTTGCATCCCCTCCCATCCGCTTATAGGGCAGATATTTTCGTAGGGGGCGTAATCAGTACTTTCAGTTCCAATTTCAAGTTGAGGTTTTGTAACTGTCAGTGTTGTTGAAGCAGTTCCACGGTTTGAAAATACAATGTAGTAATAGGCAGCATTTTCGGGTGGTGTGAGAGATAAACTCAAATTGACTGTTGTATCAGTATAATTATAATCAGTAAGTACTGTATAATTCGCATCAAGATAGCCCCTTGACAAGCCTGCCGTTCCTGTAGAACTAAACGTCAGTTTTAAGCGGTATTGTTTGGTTGTATCTATCGGCAATACAACCGAATACTGTTTCCATGTAGTCGTAGTATCTAGACTAAATACTCCATCACTACTTTGCGTAAATTGTAAAGAACTATCTTTCAAAGTAATAACCGTACCGACAGTAGGGTTGTATCCTATACCAGTATATAAATGTGGATTACACAAATTCTTCCCACTTCCACCAACCCAAGGGTGGTCATACCCATTCAAGTTCTGAACAGGATTAATGTCTACTGTTAAATTTTCAAGTGGTAATCCATCTACACTGTCATCAAAAGTTGCAATAGCACCACTGACAGTTTTTGTTGGATATGTATTAAGAATCTTTTTATTTGTTTCTTGTAAATCTGCAATATCTGCAACTAAATCTTCAGATGTACCATCATCATCAGTATCAATCCAAACTTTAATATCTTCATTTTCTGGCTCTTCTGTACCAATATAAACACCAGATTCACCAGTTTTTCCAGTATCGCCTTTTTCTCCTTGTTGTCCTCTAATAGATGAAGTAGTATATGTCGTATCATCAGTAAATGTTATAGTTAATGTATAATCATCATTTAAAGCAATAGAAGCAATACCTCTACCTGTATCGCCTTTTATACCATTTGCATCAACATTAGTATTTATATATTCTCCGTTAGTTGCGTCCCAAACATACCAATACTCACCAATAATTTTGGGGTAATGTGTAACATTGGTTTCAGTTTGATTCTTAAATTCTTCGGCTTGATTTTTAAAAGTTTCAGCTTGAGATTTAAAAGCTCCAGCTTGAGTTTTATATTCTTCAGATTGATTTTTAAATTCTTCAGCTTGATTTGCGCTTTCAGATGCATTAGTTGCAGACTGGTTAGCCTTATTTGCAGACTGACTTGCGTTCTCAGCAGATTCAGAAGCACTTAACGAAGCATTATCTGCTGATATCATACTTTGATATGCTTCACGAGCATTTTCAAAAACATTATCAGCGGTATCATCAATTTGAGTTTTTAATAATTGAACATCACCCTTGATAGTTTGAACATCATCTTTTGCAGTAAGAGCCTCATCTCTATAGCCTTTAGTCTCATCCCTATAATCAACAATGTTCTGCTTTGCCTGTTCCGCTTCATTCTTAAAAGTCTCAGCTTCATCTCTAAAATCTTTAGCTTCAGCGGATGCATCGGTAGCAACTTGTGCTTTTTGTTTTGCAATATTTTTTGATTCAAGCGCTTCCTGCGCAGATTGACCTGCATCTTCAGAATATCTACGTGCGCCCTCTTCAAATTCAGCCGCATTCTGTGCGGAAGTCTCTGAGCGCCGTGAAGCGTCAATAGCATCTTGCGCTTTTTGCTCAACGGTCACCGCTGTTGCATCAATATTTTCTTTGAGGTCAACAACTTCATCTCTTATATCTGATACTTGCGCTCTATCATCGCCAGTCTTATTTGCATTTTCAGTTGTAATTTCTACCGCATTATTCAGTTCTGCAATAGCCCTCTCCATTGCAGATTCCTGTTGCGGTAAAGGTTGTTCATCCGTAGGTTCTGCTCTTTTAATGAGCGGTATCCTAACCTCATATATCGTCTCGCCATCATTGATATCGCTATGGAGATATATCCAAGCATATATCATCTGAGCGCCACTCCAATAATACTCATCAGGTATCTCGACTAATTTATTGCTACCAACTTGAGGTTTTGAATATCCTTTATCCTTGTTTGAAAAATGTACTTCAAACGCTTGTGGTAGATCCAAATCCGCAAAATACAAAAACTGCCCATGATTATATTGATATTGTGATTTAGAGGTGACTAAATGTTTGCCTTTAAAATATATGTAAATAATATTTTGCTTCAAAGCCATTATTTTTCTCCTCACAATTAATTTCCAAATTAAAAGAGGAGAGCGATTTGACTCACTCCCCTCAACATTTTATTACTTATCCGACAGTAGTCTGTCCTATCTTTCCAATCAAATCGCTGACGTAGTTAGAGCCACGGCTCATCACAATACCAGTCAGCACCATTCCAATATAGTGATTAACTGTCAATCCAAGCGGTACAAACATATCTGCATTAAATGCGAATGCGAGACCAACACCAACAATAATAGTCACAATCTGTGTGATCGCAGTTTTCTTGTCACCGCCATAAAACATATCGGCAATATTCTTGCCATACTCAACAAGACCCTCAATAAGAATCGCCACTGCAATAATAATTGCTATATTCATAATTCTGTACCCCCTTATTTTGGTTCACCAAATAATCTTCCAGCTTTCTTACAAGAGTCAATGAATTCTTTTGTCGGTTTGTAATTCATTATATTTTTTACTTGCTCTTTATTCAGAATAGGAAGAATTATTTTATTTATAACTTTGTATTCCTTAATTTCCTGTCTTAAAATCATTCTTTTCTAAATGTGTTTGATAATCATTTTTAATATATTCAATCGTCGCTTCCGTCTGATGATTCAAAAATTGTGGGTGACTATTACAATAATTAGTATAATTTGTGATATCCTGTAGCACTTGCGTATAACTATCACGACTATGCGACCATCCCTCAAGAATTTCATCCATGAATTTTAAGATACGAACACGGCACGAAATCGCACTACGTTCACTCAATTCTCCATCAAGTTTATCAATCTTTTCATCAAGTTTCTGAATCATTTCAACAATTTTCTTTGAACAATCGTCTTTATTGTCTTTGCGTTGCACAAGGAATTGTATAAAACCCCACAAAGCATTTGAACCTATAACAGCAATAAATATTGCTATAATTGAATCTCTGTCCATTTGTCTAATTCCCCCATTATTTCTTTTTTATATAGGAAGAATAGACGTAGCCAAACTTCCCATTGTATTTAATCAAATACCAGTTGCCATCTTGGTGGCAAACGCCTACCTCTGTTCCTTTACGAAGAGGTGAGAAACTACAAGTTTTAGCGGAAGTAGTAGGCTGAATTCTTACATTTAAAGTTCCATTTTTTGTATTAACAATTCCAGTCCATTTGACAGTATGAATATCGTCAACAACAGGATCTGGATTCGACACCTCGCTAATCTTAGTTTTACCAATATACTGGCTCTGTACATATCCAAACTTACCATTGTACTTAATCAGATACCAATTGCCCTGTTCATAAGACACACCAACTTCCGTACCTTGTTTCAAACCGCTAAAAGAACATTCTTTTGCTTTTGTATTAGGCTGAAGTCTGACTGCAAGCTTTGTATTCTTCCCAATATTGACATAACCTTTCCACTTGACAGTATGCATATCATCTGCAACAACAACCTTATTTGTATCGGATGTGATAGCAGTAGAAGAGTAGGCTGGACGGCAGAACTTTGTACCGGGCAGTTTAGAATTGTAATATGTCTTCATACATACTCCACCGCCATTCGCAACGATAGAAGATGCACCGCTCGTATTACCCTCAATTGTGACAAACTTATCACCGTCAACCGCAATGACTAATCCTGTATGAACGAATTTTCCATTACGTTTAAAGATTACAATATCGCCCACCTTTGGATTGGCATGAAGTGTGAATAATCCAGACATAGTAGGGCAGTATGTGTAAGGATAGTGTTTGAGTAATTCTTTCGCACGCTCCTTGCCTAGTGCTCTTGTAAATACCCAACATATCCAAATTGCGCACCACGGCTGACCTTGCCATTCCTGTTTAATCTCAAACCAGTGTTTGGTTGTATTTTCATCTGACGACCCTTTTGTTTTGTCATAAAGAATTTCTTTATTATTTTTATATTTAAGGGCTTTTTCAAGATATCCAAGGTCACTTTTCGCAACCTCAATTACCTTTTCAAGTTCAGATTTCTCTATAGGATTTTCTTCTTTTACAGGTTCAGAACTTGTATTTGTCACATGAGATGGACAAGTTTCCTTCCCATCAATCATCATGTGGAAATCATAATATTGATTAGACATATCAACCACGCCACTAATGCCATTAACAGATTCCTTGGACGAGTACTGCCACATGACAAAATAGCCTGTATATTTAGTCATTGTTACGCCATATTCAGCGACCCAAGTATTTTTAACGGCATCAGATGGGATCTGACTCATATCGATATTGTTATAAAACCAAGACCGTGATGCATAAATTCCGCATGGGATTCCCCACTTCAGCAAATCTTCACAGATAATACGGAGCATTCTTGTTCTCTTGGCTTGAGATAATTTATCAGAACGTCCACTCTTATCACGCTGAACAACCTCGCTATCAAGAAATACAGGCATCATGATTCCACTATTAATTACTTCATTCTTAATAAACAGTGCTTCCTCATGCGCTTCTGAATCTGTAATAGAGCATGGGAAGAAATAAAAGCTATGTTCAATGCCATATTCTTCACAGGCTTTTCTGTATTCTTTATATCTTGGGTCATAAGTAATGATTCCTGTTTTACTTCCTCGGTAACCGATTCTAATTATTACAGGATATCCAGTGGCTTTAACTTTTGTCCAATTTGTAACATTATTAAATTGGGATATATCTATTACCTTTCGTTTAACAACCATATATACCTCCTTTCTAAATAACAAAAGGACTCCAGTTTCCCAGAGTCCTAACCATCAATTACCACTTTTTAGATTTAGCATTTAACAAAGAATTAATCTCATCTTGAATAAGTTGCCCATATCCAGCACCAAATGTTTTATCAAGATTTTTTATTCTTTCTTCGTTTTTACCATAATCTAATTCTCCATTTATAATTTTTTGTGCTATACGAACCATAAGTGTCACTCGTGTCTGAATAGTAGTAGGTTCATATCCTGCATCTAATAATCTAGTAATTCTAGCATTATCAGATTTATATTTTCCCATAAAAACATCTCTAACTACATTAACTATCCCAGTTGTCTTAAGAGTATTTGCTCCTTTGTATGGTACAGAAAATGTATATTTTTTATTATTTTTATAAATAGTAAATTTACCATTAGCAATTACAAAGTTGATATCACCAACACATTCAAGAACTTTAATTCCAGCTTGTTTGCAACGATTTGCACCATATTCTGTAAATCCAGTTGTACCAACACCATTAGGTTCAAGCTGATTATACCAACAATAATCTGCCCCATTCGCTTTTAAACCTTCTGCTTGACTGCGTGGGCAGCAATTTCCATGATGAGGAATTTTGAAAAACTTAACTTTAATACCAAGTTTCTTAATAAAATCCCAAACCCTATCTGTGCCATCACCACTTGTCCAATAGTACCATTCATAAAAATAACAACATAAAGAACCACCATTTACATAATCCCAACCTTCGGTATCATCATCTTCAACACGACTAGGTTGCTCTCTAAATACTTTAAATTTAATATCTCCAAGTTCAACTTTATCTCCATGTTTTAAAAACTTAACAGGGATTTTCTTTGCTTTTGCTTTAGCTATAATTCTACCAAGATAATCTATATCTTCACGAACAGATTCGCTTCCTTTGTTATTTCTTAATCCCCCCTTTAACGAATCAGGGTCATAACAATAAAAAGCAAGAACCGTAAAATAACTATCTTCGATAATCTTCTTTAATCCAAATGCATGGTCATAATGTGGGTGGGAGAGTAAAAGATATACTTTTTTTATTTTGTTTCTTTTTAAATAAGAAATGAGAGCTGTGGTACATTCATCACAGCCCCCATCAATTATAAAACAAATTTTATTTTTATCATCTATCCATACTTGCGCATCACCATGCCTTGTTTCTTTACTGGGTCTACTAAACCCAGCTACCCAACCTCTAATCATATATAATCACCCCTTTAATTACGTCCACGTATATGTATTATTTAAATATATTAATATAAAACTAATTGTTGGACTTGAAGTAGAAGAACTAAAATTCCTACATCTAATATGCACTTTATTATTATTATCAATATAAGCTCCTGTTGCTCCTGTATATGCTGAATTAGTACCAACAACCATAATTGTTTTTGAATATCCAGCTAAATTAGGAAAACTAACGTTAGTTGTTACATCGGTATATCCGCTTGCAAGATTAGAAGCAGTATAAGAAGCTGACTTCCATTTGAAAGGTGGCATTGAAGTATCAAAACCACTTGCGGTTCTTATATTTCCATCCCAACCAACAGTTAAAAGATTTGAACGAACTGGCGTATAATTTTCATCAACAGTTCCATTACCAATTATCATCGCATATTCATAATTTGTATCTTCAATATTGTATCTGCCAAATACTGCTTGATTATCACCTGAGCCAAGCAGACCATAACCATGAGTAAAAGAACCATTCCCACTAACAGTAGAATTAAGACCACCAACATGCGATGTTGTTCCACTTACAGTATTACCACTTCCTTCCGCACTGGAATATGCGCCACTAGCAGTATTATTATATCCTTCTGCATGTGACATTAATCCAGAAGCAGTATTATTATATCCTTGTGCATTAGAAGCATATCCACTAGCTTCATTATTACTTCCTTCTGCAACTGAATAATTGCCTACAGCTGAATTTGCTTTACGTGTTCCAATTGAATAATAAGGTGCAACAGCAGTCCCACTTTGAGCATTTCCTTCACCATATCCAAGATGAACATATTCATTACTGTTTCGTTTTAAATCAAAACTATCTTCATCAATATTTACAGATGTACTTGATGTTCCTATTTGAATTCCGCTGCTTCCAAAAGATGCCAATGTATTTTGACCATTCCTAATATTTACAGATGAATTATTAATAAATACATTATTACCAGTTGCAGTACTTGGAGTTTGTCTACCATCGTTCATATCTGCAACCATAATACCTGTAGAATCATTCGATAAATAATTAATCGCAACTTTTCTAGCATTTATTGCATTAGCATTCGCATCAGTAAGAGCGCTATCTAAAACTGGAGTTGTATCTGTTGGAGAACTGCCATTGTCCCATACAATATGACTTCTTGTCCAATAATATCTACCCTCTACATAAGCTTGAGGACTATCAGACCATGAACCATCAGCTTGTGTAGTATCAGAAGTGGATAAATAATACTGATTTGTAACAGATGATATACCTTTGCCAGTTGTACCTTTTATATTATTTACATACACCCATTTTGCTGTAGATGCATTTCCACCTAATGTACAACGGTAAGTATTATACGTGCTAGTATTTAAATACATATCACCAACGACAGCAGATGTTATTCCGCTACCAGAAAATACACTGGCTGTAGTAGACGTACCTGTAATTTTAGTACCACTATACCATCTACCACCATCTTTACCATCTTCTCCATCAAGTGTAAGAGCATAAGTAAATTCTTTTGTGAAAGTTTTCCCATCTATAGTAATTGGAATAGTTAATACTCCATTCTTAGTTACCATAGATGTAGTAACATTAACTTTAAACGCTGTATTAACAGTACCATTATTTAATAAAGTCGTAGTCATACCAGTTGGTTGACCAGTAATCGTACCAATTGTAGATGCAACTTGTGTTGCGCCTTTATAAGCAATAACATTACATTCAATCTCACTTGCAATTGCTGAAGTTGTGTTGCCAGCAAATGTATGATTTTCATTTGTTAATATTATAGTATAAGCATCTTTACCATTAGTGCCATTTGTTCCATCTATCCCATCGCTAATAACAGGAATAGTCTGTTGGTCAAGTAATGTAGTAGTACCATCTTTTAAATATAAATTACAACGAATCGCAACAATATCGTCTATTACATTCCAAGTTGTTGTTGACTCATTGGCACTTGATGTATATTGCGTAGTCCAAGTAGAATTATCGGTTGTTGTTTCAATTTTAAATCTTCCTGTGTAATTAGTCATAGCGCTACTGCCAGTTTGAGACTTGGCGGTTAATGTAATTGAGGTAGGTGAAATGTCACTATTCTTATCTTTTACAATAGCAAGATTTGACACAATCAAACTATATGTAACGGCAGATGGACCAGTTCCACCCCTTATACTGACACGATTACCAGCCAATACAGTAGTGCCATCGGCAGACATAGATAATACTGTATATCTATAATAACTATACATAATAATATCTCCAACTTTAACGGATGTATCTGAATCACCTGTTAAGTTGGAGATAGTAAAAGTGTAGTTTGGAGATTTTGGTGCTACGGTCGTAGTCCAAATCTGCGACCCCTCTTGCACTTCTGTTATTGTATATGTGCCGTAGCTTATTGCCATACAAGCACCCCCTTTTATTCTTTATATGGTGACTTTTACATCAACAATTAATTTCTTGTCAACTAAATCACCATCAACATATATTACCTTTGAACCTCTATCATTTACTCCTGTATCACCAGCAGATGGAGTTCCCTCGGTGATAATATTTCCATCTTTGTCACGATAAAACCATTCATATTTGCCTGTGTAACTATCAGAAGAAACTTGCCAACTTGTAGTATATTTATATAATACTAATGTTTTGTCTGACTCTTTTAGCAAGTAACAATAGTCGCCATTCTTTGCGCCAGTTGGTAATTCTCCAACTGATTCGACAAACCTCTCTGACTTAATCGGGTCAATTTCTTGCCCATTCCTATACACTAATGCATATAATGCACCAACCGCATTACCATTAATAAATTTATCCCCGACAGAAGAAAGTACAGTAACTTGAATCGGATCTGTTTTATCAACGAGCGACATATATTGGATATATGGATTCCCACCATATGTAACAGTACATCTATAAGATGCATAACCATCTACAGTAGAACCAGCAATTGTAATCTTTTTCGACGTTTGACCATCAATCGTTTGATAACTTGTTCCGTTAAACTTTGCCCAAACAAATGTACTGGAATTTGTAACATTTGTAGTTCCGTCATAAACAGTAGCCTCAATATCTAAACTGCCAGCACCGTTTTCAAAATAATTTCCTTTTGGAGTTGACAACTGAAGAATAACAGAATTGATACCATTCACGCCATCTCTAGCCTGTCTGTTTTTACCCCAACTATAATCATATGTTACTGTTTTATTTGCTTTGGTAAATTTAAATGTAAATGTTATTGTGCCACCATCAGTGGGGACAGATGTTCCTGCTGGGATTACATACACAATACTTCCGTCCGCTGATGTAGTCGCATTTGTAACAGTAGGAGATATACCAAGTAGTGTCGGGTATGCATTGTTTTGTTTAACAACCGTAGTCGCAACCTTTGTTATACCTTGATATCCAGCAAATGGTATTGTAACCGTATATGCAGTTGATACGTTGTTGTCACTATTTGTGGGTATACCATCATAAGAATTGCCTACGATTACATTAAGTGCATCTACGCCGTCATCGCCCTCGTCACCTTTATCACCTTTTTGCCCCTCTAAAGTAATAGCGACGGTCTGTGTATCTAATTTTGTAGATGTTCCACCACTCTTATAAAGGACGCAAACGATAGATGTACAAGTAGAAGACGGTACATATGTATGATATCCATTGCTCTCATCAGAACCAGATGTATATTGTGCCTGTGTAGATGATGTGATTTCACTTGCCAAGATATTCTCATATATTTTAAAACGTCCATGATAAAGACTCTTTGTTTGATTCTCGGTCTGATATGCATAGAATGTAACAGATTGTGGTGTATAAACAGGATTAACGTCATCCCTTGTTTTATTTAATGTATAAGTATCTGGTTCAAGGCTATATACAATTGGGTTTTTGCCATCAGCGCCACTTTGAACTTTAACTACAGAAAACTGTTTAAGTAATGGGGTCTTCCCTGTTTTTTCTGCTTTAAAAGTAATATATCCAGTATTGCCAGTTAAACCAGTAATAGTAACAGTGTCATTTGTGGTTGTTGTTGACGAAGCAGTATATGTCACGTTCGACATCATATTGGACGGTAATGTAATAGTCCATTGACTTGTTACATCTACTCCGCTTTCATAGATAATCATTCTAGAAACTGCACCACTATAATCTCCAACACCGCTAGAGTTAAACGGTATCATTTGGTCTTCGTTTGTAAGAACCGCAGAAATAGTATCCGCACCAGCAGCACCGTCTTTAAGTTTTGTTATTGTATGTAAATCATAAATGCTACTATCGGCGGTACAAAGTTTAATAACGCACTTATCATTTGTAAAAACGTTATCTGTATTATTTACAACAAGAGTAGGGTCTGTCGTACTGCCTTGGTAAGTAGCCCATGTACCATCACCTTTCTGATACTGCCAAGCAGTAATAGAACCATTAGTAACTCTTCCTGTAAGAGTAATTGATGTTGCACCCAAAGGACTTCCATCGCCCTTATATTTAAATATGCTTTCGCCAGTAATAGTTGCGGTTTTAGCAGTAGACGCCTGTTTAACAAGGCTGAAAGTAATTTCGCCTTGCGCAGTTAATGTTTGCCTGCTTGTTGGTTCGACATATGATACAGCTACAATATATGTAAGCAATGTGCTGCTTTCTGTAAATTTATTTGCATTAACTTTTAAAATGCCATTTGTCACTGTTTCATTAGTTGTGAGCGCAGTAGGGCTACCAGAACCTACTTGTCTAGTCCAAGTTACTGTAACACCACTTGCTAGAGTTCCTACATATTGTCCATTATTTTCAGTTACAGTAATTAAAGATTCGCTTCCATACCAAATTGAAGGGACAAGCCAAAGATTACTTGTTCCCCAGTTCGGCGTAAATGAGCCTTGGTCTGGATTATATATTATGCTTAATGGCAAATTAGATTTTGGGTATACAGATAATTGTCCGACATCTGTTACGTCAACTATTGAAATACTGCCATAAGCCACAGTAGTTGTTGCCATAAAATTTCCTCCATAAAATACTAGAAATTATATTCTAGTTTAATCACCTTTTTATTCATTGTTGTATTGTTACTTCACATCCAAAAATAGCCTTACTCATTACATCGTCCGTGTTAATCGTAATTGTATTAGAAGTAGTATATCTTGACCACGAAGTGTCAATTGTGCCATCGCTATTTTTTTTAGTCCATTTAAATTCAGTAACCTCAGAAGTGATATCTTCACCACCTTTATATACAGTTGCGGTAAGAATTGTTGATATATTTTTATTTTTAAAAATTACACCAGCACTAGAGTCTATTTGAATAGTTATTGGTAAAGATACATCAATTTCAGCTTCATCAATAGCATCATCTATATATTCTATAATAGGTAAACCACCTATAGTAATTGAATCACCTGCAATTTGCACATCACCATTTGAATCTACATAAATATATTTTTCTACATAAGGTCTACCTTGTTCATCTGTTTTTTCTTTTTGAATAACAAATAAATCTGTATTGTCATCACCATCAACAGCGGTTATTTTTAAACCGTCATTACCCATTTCGAATTTACCAGATTCAGAATATATCTTAAGGTTTTCACCCAAGATGAGTTTACCGATAACGGTGTCAGCGATAATGCCATATGTCTCAACGGTTTCGCCAGTTTCAGGATCTACATATGAATAATGACCCAACCCGGTTGAAACCGTTTCCCACGCATCTTTTGTAATATAAATTCCGTTATTATAGATACGAGCCTGTTCTGGTAACGTCTCCGTGCCATCGACTCTTTTAAGTAAAATGCCGTCATCGTCATATACAATGTTCGTATTTCCTTTAGAGGTAATCGCTTTTATTTTACGAAAGTCAATTCCGTAATCTTTATATATTTTAATTGTTTCATTTGCGTCTTTGCCCTTGATGGCTTGTTTTGCTGTATAATCGTATGTCGTTGCCATGCTTCTAGATTTAGATAAAATTGAAGCAATATCTGATATACTTCCACCGACACGAATAACATCAGAAAATTCTACGTCAAGGTCTTCGATGCTATCGAAATCAATAGTCCAATTTGTGAGTCTTAATTTATATACATTTCCGTCTACCTCTAAATGAATCCAGTTACCAGTTTTAAACTTCCTCTGTAGTTTTATAAACTCTGGCATTATTAAGAAATCAATAAGGGGAGCGGAGATAGTATGTTGTAACGTTGAAGCTTTTATTATTTCTTTATTGGCGGACTCGACAAAACGTTGAGCCTGTTCAATTATTTCGCCGTCAGTAAGTCCGTCAGAAATATAATTGCTATTTTGATATTCATCTTCACGCCTATAAAAAGAAAGTTCAGTCCATAATTCATCACCCAGATATGTTTGCATATCAAGCAATTTTGACAAATCATTCTGCACAATCACAATAACGTCAAGCAATCCAAGTTCTGGATATCTCGGATCTGTATTACCCTCATCATCAGTTGGGCGCTGAAGATAGGAAAGTTCTCTTTCTTTAACGGCGATTTCCGCCTGTATGGCACGACTCTTATCTAGATATGGTTTGTAGAGTTGTGTATAGATATCAGTGTTGACAGAGTCTTCGTTTGCAACACCTTGTTCAGTTAAGATTGTAATGGCGCTCGTTGCCATGCTATCCATAATACTTAAATAATCTAACGAATATCCTTGTATTCTGGTTTCAAATGACTGTAGCGTTTCGTCTGAATTGAATAGCTTTACTACGCTGAGATCAGTGACCTCTCTATTAGCCATTGCCTTTTGCACTGACTGATTTAACCATTCTGCATACTTGTCATTGCTTGTGCTATCGAATAAGGTTATTACAAAATCATCTGTAGCCTTATCCTCATCGTCAGTATATGATTGTATTGTTATTTCACCACTCCACTGCGTTCCTGTAATGTCATGTGTGAAGACAGTTATTTTATATCTTGATGTATCTATAAATACTTTTGCATATGATTGTATGGCGGAGTTTGCACTTGTATATGGTATCGTTCCGCTGACGCTTGAAATACCAACCTCATCAAGATTTCCATCAGATTGCAAAATCTCTAACTGTTCAAACGCCGTTGTAGAATCAACCTTTTCTGATGTTGGCATTAATTCACTTTTTATAAACCCATAAAGATTAACGCCGTCATAATATGCTTCTGTCAGTTTTGACGTACCCACAATAGGGTATTCTATTTCATATAATTCATCACTGTAAGCACTATACTTTCTGACTAATGAATTGTAATTATCAACATGTACTCTTGCGACACTCATGTTACGGGTCGTCTGATAATCGCTTACCAGTTGCTGATATTCCGTCACCTTTTGTCTTAACTCGTCAGACATGTCATCTAACATATCGTCTGAAAAATACCATATGTATTGAGACATTGACGGATTACAAGACTTAATCGCCGCCGTCATTACATCATCACCAGCGACTAATCTAAAACAGTTCTTTAGATTATCCGTGTTTGACTCATAGTTTATAGACGTTGCAAGATTTTCCCTTGAAATAAATATTCCTGTATCTTCGCCATATCCATAAGTTATGTTTGTAGATCCACAGTTTGTGCAAACATGCTCAGAATAATTGCCACGTTTGCCACACTCGTTACAATAATCCTCAAGGTCGTATGCGCTTATTGTACGATGATACTTTCCATCGTTCTCCGCCCATTCACCATACACAAACAGACAACCAACTTCTTCGGCTATCTGATTTAAAGCGTCTTGAATGGAAGTGCCATTAAAAGAAAACTGTCGCCACAAACCTTTTAATGAATCATCGACATGATAAATCTGATAGTGTGGTGCTTTGTCGCTTAAGACACGGTGTAGAAGAGAGGCTTTGGGATTATCCTCATCATAGAAAAATGTTTCCTCGTAGTCATCCCTTTCAATATCTGCATCAGTATTTATCTCTACCTCATACAAATTGAGTTGTCCAAGTTCAGCCTCATTGGCATGTACGCAAGTAACATGCTTAACAATATCGTCTTCCTCGTCTAACGTAACCTTTGCTTCAAACCAAGTGTTGTTGTATGGTATTTGAATAAACTTGAAATCTTTAATCTTATTCCAGTCTTTATATTCAACGCCATCGACAACCTTGTACACATCAAAGGACAACTCAGCAACGTCTGACAAAGGATGTGTAATATTAATACTTCTTACGTTTTGAATTGCGCCAATCTTATTTCCGCCTCTTGACGACAGTACAAGAGTGGGTTCAATTGGCTGACCGTCAGCACCGATTTCTATTAAACTATTGTTTAATGATTTCAAAACATCTAAGTTCATACGATCACCACCTTTGCGTATGGTGAGTACCTGATTTCATATGTGATTGAAAGGTTCGTGTGCAATACATTTGCCACAGAACCAAACATATTGTTTACCCTGTAATATACATAATTAAAATCATCTGCAATCTTATGAGATGCTAATGAAGACGAAATCTGTTGGTTTTTATCTATTGTGATAACCTCATTTGCCTTACAGTTTTTAATAACTGTTTCCCTTTCGTCATTATTCTTTAAAGTCAAATCACCGTTTTCATTGACAGTTATTGTTATGTCTGGATAAATCCATCCAATCTCGTCCGATGTGCAGTTGTATTCTAATGATTCGTTTGCATTTAAACTTCCGCTGAGTACGACATCTTCCTTATATCCGAATGGTGCATCGCATTCAAATTTTAAACTTGCCCCCACACGACCATCGCCAAGTACATATTCCTCAACATTAAAACTGCCCATCCAATAAATACCATTATATTCATTGCCGACAACAGTCAACTTGTGAGGGGAGTGCCTGACAAGCCATCTTTTTAAATACGCCATATCGCTCAACGTGATTGTGTAAGACTCCTTTGACATGCTTTGTCTTCCATTAACACATATATTTTTTGCAATATGGAACTCCATCTCAAGCGGATCTTCATAAACAGAAGTGATGTATGGCTGACGCTTTCCACCCATCATGGGCGCATGATTGTACGAAAGCTGTGAGTCAGTATCAATTTCTCCACCTTTAGAACCATCAAATGAGACAATCATATAGCCCAAATCACTGAGTCTCAATCCATCATAAATAAAATCTGTAACCATAACTCACCCCCTATATATTATTCATCGAGATCTAATTCTTTATCTTTAACAAGTCCATCTCGTATTTCTTTTATTTCTTGTAAAAATAATTTAGCCTCTCGTATTAGTCCATCTAATTGTTCATGTTTTGCTTTAAGCAGTTCAAGCGACTCGTTATATTCTTTTGCCAACTCGTCAACTTGACCTATGTCTTTGTTCTTTTTCTTCTTTTTATCTTTATCTTTAGCCATCCTTTTTCTCCAAATAAATAGACTGGCAGATTTCTCTGCCAGCCATTTAAACTCTAATCGCATTTTTTGCCAGTGAACCATGTCCATTAACACGACCCAATGTCATTTCCTGAATAAGCTTTTCAAATCTCTTGTCCTTACGAAGTGCATCCATAAACTCGGACGGGCTTCTAAGACCACTAAGATTGAATTCAAGATTTACATTGTTACCACTTCCATATGTATTATTAACGCCAAGCCCCCTCAGGAACTTCTGAGGATTGTTGGCGAAATCCCACATGTTTTGCGTGGCGTTATTATTTAAAACAGTATCGTTTGTATTGAGGCGTGTAAGGATAGCACCATCAGACTTTCTTATAATAGTCTCAGGCGCTCCCTCGTTTGTCCAATACATTCCATTGGACGGTACAGACCTTACGCCACTCTTATAACCTTTCCATTTACCATTTGCGTCAAATGTAAGCCAACCTCTGTTGGTCTTCTTCTTCCCATTGACAACTCTTGTACCGTCAGCACCAACATAATAGTCGCCCTTAACTGGTTTGGTAGTTATCGCACCATTATGTATCCACTGAGATACAACTCTTTTATTGGTTTTGGGGTCAAAGAAAAACCATTTTCCAGAATCTGTCTTAAGCCAACCACTCGCGGCTTTGCCATTAGCGCCAAAATGATATAATCCGTCACCAACTTGTCTCCAAGTATTTTTAACCATAGCGCCACTATTGGTATCAAAATAATATTTTGAACCATTTACGGTTTGAAGTCCTTTTTTGTTAACGCCATTACTATCAAAATAGAATTGTTTGTCGTTAATGGTTTGTATGCCAGTTAACGCTTCTCCGTTCTTATTAAAACGATACAAGTTGCCACCAATACTTCTCCAAGCATTAGTAGCCCTTGAGCCGTCTTTATCCAAATAGTATTTCTTGCTACCAACGTTAACCCACTGAGAACCACTCATCATTTGACCATTGGCAAAACGATAGTACTTACCACCATTATTTACCCAACCAGTAAAAGATGTGTCGAGAGTACCGTCATCTTTAAAATACCCGGTCTTTGTTTTACCGTTACTATCGGTATATGTCTGCATATGACCAGTGCTTCTTACCTTTTCAGCCATGATGTTGGCTTGTGCTTTTTGGTCGGCATTTTTCTGCGCAGAAGAGTAGTAGTCGGTGATCAGTTTTACACCGTCCGCAATGCCAGTTACGCTTTCAACAAATTTGCCATTAACAAAATAAGATGCCAAATCCTTGACAGCAGAAGAGTCAAACATATTTGATGTAGCTTCTGTCATAATATATCCAACATCATTAGATGCGGTTTTAATAGCATCGACAATCGTTGAAGAATTTACATTAACTCCATCTACTACTGCTTGAATAAGTGCGTCAACATCGTCAAGTCTTGCGTTAAGAATATTTTCATATTCTTCCTGTAAATCAGACAATAACTTCTTCGTCTGAGACATACGACGTTCTTCCTCGGTTTGTGCTAAAGTGTCTTGCGCATTCTTCAGGTCGTTTCTCAACTTCTGTCTACGTGACGCACCCTCTTCAGTATCATCGTTTGCATATGCATTTAACTGCTTCTGTATTTTGTTTACATTATTTTGCGCATCTGCGACTTTCTTTGCGTAATCAATTTCATCTTTTTGGGCATCCATCAAATCGGTATATTTAGATATAAGATCCTTTAATGAATCAATCTGTTTCTTAATACCATTCTCAACCAAATCGACAATAGACTCTTTATAGTTATTAGCGTCCTCAATCGACTGTCTTTGAGACTCATATAACTCTTGCCGTCTTTCTATTAAATCTTGGTTGTAAGGATCTTTTGCAAGTTCTTGATTTATCTTTTTGATTTCAGACGCATACTTTTGAGCCTCTTGCATTGCCACGTTGTACTGCGCAGACAGAATTCCAAACCCGGCTACACCATTACTTGTAACAACGCCTTTCTCGTCATACATCTTGTCCTCATCACCAAGAAGACCATACAAGAATTCCAATTCGTCCCGTACATTAGAAATAGTTTCAGCGCCTCTATCAAAGATTTCCCAATTCGTCTCACGGATAGACTTATTGAGTTCCTCAATATTCGCAGTTGTCTCTACAATGCTTTCGCTAATATCGTTTAATGTACTGAGCATTTCATAGTAGCCCTCAGAATTAATCTTGATTTTGCCACTAGCAACCGCCTTGTCCATTATGGTTTTAAGGCTATTGTACTCAGTTTTCAACTTAGATATCTTTTTCTTTTCTTCGTCAATCTGACGGAGTCTTAACTTATTGGCGGATATTCTCCCAGTGTTTTCAGCAAGACTTATATAATTGTCAAGTTGGTCATATAAATGTTGATATTGCGCAATCTGATTTTCATAATTTGTTTGATTGAGTTCAAACCTCTGATTCCACAAATCAGCTTCATCGGCTTTTAACTTATATACTGCATCACGAGCATCGAGAGCAGCCTCATCATTTATATTTTGTCAGTTCGCTACGCCGACAGGGTAGTAGTACCCCTCATGTTTTCACATGAGATTAGACTATATCTTTAGGTTTAATTCTTTTATTTTATTGCTAATAATCTCCTTTACATTATGTCCATCCCAATATGGGATTCTTAAAATATTTATATTGTTTTGTTTACAATACTCATTTTTAATTTTATCATGCGCAATAGTTATATCATGTGTTGGGAACACTTCATAAAAATGATTTTGTCCGTCAAACTCTATAACCAAATTATAATCTTTAATATAAAAATCAAATGGAAGTGGCTTTTTGTCTCTACAATCTTTGAATCTTTTTTCTGGCTCATAAGAAATACGAAGTTCATCTAATGCTTTTCTTACCTCAATTTCGCCAGAACTTTCTATAGCAACACAAGTAGGGCATCTTCTTACACCAGCCTTTTTGTAGTTAATATAACTTGTAGTAAAATGTTTTCCACATTTACATCTTATTTTCAGACACCTATCTGTACAATTTGTATACTCATTTTCATTACACCATACATTACCATCGTCGGATATCGTTTGTTTGATTATACTTTTATCTATTCTACTGTAATCTCTATTTTTATAAGACTCTACTAAACAATCATGACCACGTATAAAATTATCTAACCAAACTTGCGTTACTACACTCGGTGTTTTGATCGTTATATACATACAAACAGTAGTAAGTTCATCTTTTGGTGTGATTAATTCGTATCCCCTTTTATTACATTCTGCAATTGCCAAGCTATAATTTCTTTCTATTCTAATGTATGCATTTTTAATATTCACCTTTTGGGAAGCACAGTGTTTACATGCATTTAATTCACCTTTATTAATTGCATTTTTAATAACACAGTATGACGATTCATATTCCTCTCCACAATAATCACACACTGCCCTCACCTTTGTTTTACTTGTGTCAAATAAATCACATGCCTTGACATAAAAATCATCATTAGCTTTAGTAAAAATATATCCAAGTGCTTCATAATGTTTTCTAGTATTACCATTCCATTTTACTTTAACCAGTTGTTCTTTATTAAACATATTTTTGCGCAATAAAATAAGCATGGTTTCCCATGCTTTAAATTAAACCTATTCACCTTTTCGAATTGCCAATCGCTTGCAATTCTACTCCCTTACGGGATAGTCGTTGAGCGTTCCCCTATTCGGGGCTTCGTTGCTGATTGCCACATAACATATAATTTTCAAACATTCACGTATAGGTATATTTCATCCTTGCGTTGTAGTTTATATGTCTTCGCAGTTTTCCAGCATTTAAATGAATTGAGTGGCGTGAATTCCACCACTTTCTATATTCTTCAATCTTTTTCCAAGTATCTTCATTCTTGATATCTTGAATATCAATCTCGCCCTTACGAACCTTTGCGGCGAGTTTTGAATCAAGCCCGACTTTATTAGCTTGTTTAATATAGCGATTATATGCACGTTCTTGTTCTTTGATTTCAGTTCCAACAACATAAAGACTCTTTGATAAAGCGTCGCTTCTTGTTGTTAGATTGTTAAATACATTAGACGCAACGGTGTCAAAATTAGAAATCATGCGGTCTAAGCGGTCAATGCGGATTTCGATCTTATCGAGCGTTTCTTTAAAATCTTTAGCTTCATTATTAGCCTTACTAGCGTTTCCGCCACCGCCACCGTTATCATTTCCGCCACCGCCACCGCCACCACTTGATGATTTAGATGAAGATGTGGCTTTCTTAAATCTTCCGCCACCAATTGCCGTTGCATGTGCACTTCCCTTAATAGTCCCGTTTGCAAAAGAATTACCAAAAACATTGGCATAATTATTAGTCCAACCCTTTGACAGAAGTTCTTTTGTCTGTTGGGCATTAAAGATTATATCGCCTTTTTTAAGTGGCGCACCCATCGTCGGTTTCCCACCATTGAAAATCATCCACGAATCTTCGGATGGTCTAACAACTATCTCAGCGCCAACTTCATTAATAAGTGCGTTTTCATCCTGTTTTAAACCAAACTTATTAAGCCCGTTTGCATGTGCAGTTCCACCAACATGTGACATGCCTCTAAACGCAGAGTTTGGCACAGTTCCTTTATAGGCTGGCGGTGATCCCACAGTATTTATATAATATGTAATATATCTACTTCCACTGCTAGGCAAATCGTCAACGGCTGATGCACCGTAAACGTTGATATCATAATTGACATTTCTGTCAAAGTTTGGTGGATTATAATTATCAACCTCTGACGATTCCTTTCCATATGTTACCGTTAACTCTGGTATTTCTTTTGGTGTATATTCATCTACGGCGGTACTATCTAATTTTGCTACAACATCTATCGGATTTGGTTCAGCGTCTACGTGTACAGTTTGGTCTGGTATTGTAACACTACTAGAATCAAAATCAGCCCTAACAGTAGCACTTGTACTTAAGTCATTTGTAGGCTGTTGATATTGTACTGGTATTGTTACTGTTTGTTTTTCCAGCTTATCAACAATAGCGCTTGCATCGTCGTTAGCCTCAAAACCAAGAGATACTTTCATATCTTCGGGAAGATTGGCAATTTCCTCAGAAAGTTGTTGTACTTTCTCATCACCCTCGACTGACAAATCGATACCGGGCTGTTCATTCATTTCTCCAATCGCCCTGATACGTTGCTGAAGTTCGTCCATCTTACTAAATCCAGCTGATAATGTATCAAAGTTTATTGGTACTTCCGCAGTATCGCCAGTAAGTAAATCACGCTTTTTTTGAATCTCATCTATTAAATCACGAAATGCTTCATACGCCGCAGGGTTTACCTTTGGATCTGGAACATTTTCGCTTAACTCATTAAGTGCATCATCGCATTCTTGTACAGTATCTAAACCATTAACATCTAAGTTTATAGCAGAAGACACATCTAAATTCCCAATCTTGCCCTCTTCGTTTGCAAGATTTTTTAATGTATCTTGTGCTTCTGTGGCTCTTTCATTTATTTCACTTAGCGCCTCGGCTGTTTCAGGGGATACAAAATGTATATCGAAACCATAATCGTTTAACTTTTTAAATGCCGCCTCAACTAAGTCAACACTCATACCAAGTTCATCGGCGAGTTCCTGTGTATCTATACCCTCTGAAAAATCATAATTACCTTGAGCATCTTTAGTAGCTAACTCTAAATCTACTAGCTTATCAGCAAATGCTACTGCACCCTTTTGCCCCTCTGTAAAGTATTTCTTAACAACACCAACGCCGTCCTCATATGCTTTGACGACATCATCAATAGATGCGGTTGACAAGTCTTCACCAGAATACAACTGTGCAAGCGCTCTAAACTCATTTGTGCCAACAAGCCCTTGGTCATATAATTCTTTACCACGTTTGAGAGCGGTATCAACAACGGTATCATACTGATCACCCATTTCTCCGCCCTTTTGAGCGTCGAGCCATTTTTGATAAGCGCTAGTAGCACCGTCATATGCTGTGGATAAAAGCTTTACATTCTGAAGCCTTGTCTTCCAAGCTTGAATTTCAGAAGCATTTCCGCTCTCAATAGCCTTATTAAGGTTCTCTTGAGCCTCTTGAATCCTTTTTTCAAACTCAGACTTCATTGTGCGCTCTTGTTCAGCCCTCATTTCACGAAGAGCCTTTGTGTTTACTATAATACCATCAGCTGTTCTTTCAAATAATCTTTCGGGATTATAAGACTCAAGATCCTTATATGCACTCATGATAGTGGCAACATCGCCAGTTAGCGCACCAGTTTCTTTGTCAACACCCATGCTAAGACCACCACTAGCAAATGCGTTAACAAGTGCAGAGTTAACCTTATCTATTGTTTCAATAGACTCAGAAGCGCTCTTCATAAAACCGTCAAAAGATTCTTTCGCTAAGTCAATACCATCGCCAGCACCACCAGCGACAACTTCAAGTTGTGAAAGAAAATCAGCAAAACTTCTAACTGAATCTTCTGTAAAATCAAAATTTGGATCGTATATTTTTGCTAATGCAGATAAATCTTCAAAACCTACTCCACCGTTCAACAGAATATTCTGTACATCAACACCATCTAAACCAAGAGCCTTTACATTATTAACAGCTGAGAATATTTCAGACTGATACTTAGCTAAATCATTTGATGATTCGGCAATTCCATCTTTAATGATATCGCTAAACTGATAAACTCTTTCTGTTGTTTTTTCTACGCTATTTGCAACTTCATCAAAGAAATCCCCATACTCAGCATGAGCGTCTGTTATTTCTTTTACAGTTCCTTTATATTCATCAAGCTGAACTTTGGCTTCATTGATTTTCTCCGCATCACCGCTAAAGAGAGCATCGTTATATGCTTGCGCTCTCTCTGCATATTCCATTAATTCATCGCCAAAACCATCTGCATATAATTTTTGTTCCATGTATGCACGATAGTTTTCCTTATACTCATCCACTATCTTCTTATTGGCATCAAACTGTTTTTGAGCATTATTTATAGCTGTCTGAATTAGACTTTGATCAGAATCATCAACAGTTTTTTTGAGATCTTCTAATTCATCCATCACCCTATTAATTTCTGATTCAAACTGTGATGCGTCACCTCTAAATACAAATGTGCCATATTGGTTTTTCCAGAATTCATTGTCAAATATTTTGTTATATGCCTTTTGAGCCGATTCAGAAAGTTCAAAAGTTTGACCCTCGCCAGTATCAAAATTAGGGTCTTCTATCTTATAAGTGCGAGTCTTTTGCATCTCGCTCCTTGCTTTTTCGTATCCTTGATAGTTTTCCCTAATATTGCGTTTTGCTTCTTCAGCCGAAATATTTGTTAATAATCCAAGTTGCGTTTCAAGACTACCGTTAACCAAATCGATTTTGCCAGCTTGTTCACCATATTTAGAATTAATCTCATTTTGCAAGTCAAGCAACTGTTGTTTAATGCTGATTCGTTGAGATTCCGTAATATTTGCGTTGTTAAGTTGTTCGTTTAATTCGGCATAACGTTCTTTATATTGTTCTATTTCTCCCTTGCCACTATTCCAAGAGGTGGTTGCGTTAGAGGTATTACGTTGTATTTCCTCTTGACGACCTTTCCAAATTTTATATAAAGCAAAAGCACCTGCTATACCAGCACCAATGCCAAGCGTAAGCGGACTAATATTTGATAAAAGCCCAATAAAAGCATTACTAGCTCCCTCTGCTCCAATAGATACTTCTTCCCAAAGCATACTAAAAGCAATCTTTAAATCGCCAACATTTTTGATTGTTCTAGGACTAAACAAAGAAAAAGCATCGCCAATATCACTTAAATTTGTAATGCCACTTTTAATTATGCTAAATGTTTTAGCAATACCAAGACCAGTTATGGCAGTACCAAGAACACCGATATGCTTTACAAGCCCGTCAATTATTTTTATAATCGTTGTTCCAGCGTCAACAATACCTTTTATAAAACCAGAGCCAAGTACATCGGCAGATAATTCTTGAAATGCGACATGGAACTTATCAAGACTAGCTTGAATAGACTGATTGTAGACTTCAAGCTGTTGATCCATAGAGCCAACACTTTCTGTTGTTGCACCCTTTATAGTATCTTCAACGATATCCCAGTTCTGAAGAGCGGCGGCTAAAACGTTAGCTCCTCTTTTGCCAGCCAAAAGTTCAAGTAAGTTAGCTTGGTCAATGTCTTCCATCTTGTCATAAACTTGAGCCAACTCTCTGACAATCTGCGTTGTGCTTTTAAATGTTTTCTCATCAGCCTCTAATATATCCACGCCACTAAGAGCCATAACCTGAGAGCGAAGTTTAGATACAGATTCAACCATTCCACTGGTGTCTTCACCAGCCTCTTCAAGTTCTGTCTTAGCGCCCCTAATTCTCATTGAGATTGTACGCCATGCATTACCAGCAGATGCCGCATCTTGCGTAACCGAAGTTGTAGCCGTAATAAGACCGATTGTTTCCTCTAATGAGTTATTAGCCTCTGACATAGCGGCTGAAGATCTTTCAAGACCGTTAATAATTCCAATCGCATCAATAGGCTCAGTATCTGCGACATAGTTAATCATATCGCCGACTCTTTTGGCTTCATCTGCGGCAAGACCAAATCCTCTAATAGTTGCTTGCAGACCCTCGGTAGCAGTATCAACATTCAATCCACTACCGACCTGTGCCAGTTCCGCCGTTACATCGGATAATGTAGTTGCGTCTTTTAATTCGTACCCAAGCCTCGTCCAACTTGCGGTAGATTCAATTATACCGTCTATAGTTTGTCCATATTTAGACGCACTGTCTGCGGCTTGGTCGAAATAATTCGTAATCTCAGAAGCGCTTGCCGTACTAACTTTTCTAAGTTCAGTCATCGCAGTATCTATTTTGATGACTTCTTGCGCCATTTCACGAGGTAATTGTCTTATCTGACTAGTAAGCGCATAAATTCCAGTAAATTCACCAATATGTACGAACGCCTTTTTAATCTGATCTCCAAGTGTTAATCCACCAAGACCAGCCGCAGTGATTTCAGCTTTTAAATTCTTAAACTGATTTACATAACCGTTCAATTCACCTTGCGTCTGAGCATTTCTCATTTTATTGGCAAGGTCTGTCAGCTGATCGCCATACTGCTTGAGTGCCTTTGAATTGTTCCTTGCCCAAGTTTCAACTTGATTTGCATTCCTTGCGCCAACGCCCTCTGCCAACATTTTTTGGGTATTGGCTCTAACCTCTGTCATAGCGTTGTTGTAAGTTTTTAGTGATACTTCGGCTTGCTTATAAGCATCAGCTAACTGTTGCCCCTGTAACGCCCCCTGTTGATTTGGGTTGGCAAGGGAGTTTGAAATCTCTTGCGTAATCCTATAATATTCCGCAGCCGCATCGGATGCCTTTTTTACCAAATCGGAACTGACGCTATTACTGATTCCCATCAGTCCTTGTTCCATTTTGGATATGTTTGCGTCAAATGTACCAGTAATAAAAGATTGGCTGACCCTATCTAATTCTTGTCCAAGCTTCTGTGCCTCTTGTTGCGCTTGCTTAGTGCCAGCCGTAAAATCAGTAAGATACTGGATATTGGTTTTCCACTCGCCACCTTCTACTCCAAGAAAGTTACCTTGTTTGTCTGTTTTAGCGACCGCCTCTTTCCACTTACTGGTAAGTGTTACCAGCGTCCCCATATCATTTATTGCCTTGGCAACAAAACTTGTCCCCGTTTCATTAAACTTAATACTCTGAATTTGCAGACCTTTTTGTTTAATACTGTCCAACTCTTTCTCTAAAGTTTTAAAAACAGCACTACTCGCACCAAGTTCTTTAAGCCCGGAGTTCCCGAAAATCGATAAAGTTAAAGAGCCTTTGCCATTTTTTGCACTTACTCTATCAACTATGCCTTTAAGCATATTATTGGCGACTTTTGTTGTATCTATGGCAGCAATATTTTTTTCAAAACCTTGTGCATACTGTCGCCCCGCTTGAGAGCCAATAGATTGTGCTTGCTTTTGTAAATTGCCCCAAACTGCATTAAACCCACTTGCGTCAACCGTTATTTTTATCGGTTGTTCCATTGACTTCTTAAATGTTTCGAAGTCTTGTTTAGCTTTACTTAGGTCGGCTATGCCAGTAATTTTGGCTTCAAATTCAGCCATAGCGTATTCCCCCTTTCAATAAAAAAAAGAGGCGCATAGCCTCCTCTTAAATCTTTTTAAAATATTTACCAAAGGTATTTGGTATAATTTCGTATTCAATATCCATCATTGTGTCCCACCAAAAATGTGGGTTACCTAACATATGGCTAGGCGGATAACCAGTTTCCGCATTCTCAATAACCATCATCGTATCATATGTACCCGTTGTATAATTGACATCGTCATTTATTTCAATCATACCAATACCGCCAGTTGCTGTCGGTTGAAAATGTGGGGCAGATGCACTAGACCCAAGTTGCCCGGTTCTATTATATAATACTGGTTCTGGTGACTCATAAAATCTATCTAAATACTTTGAAAGTCTTATAAGAGATAATTCTTGCGCTTCTTGCGTAGCAAGACGAACCTTATCTATGACTCCTTTTTCAAGACTTGCCCAATCTGTATAAACCATCAACCATCACTTTCTTTCTTAAAAGCAAGAACGTTCCTTGCATTATAATCCTTTTCAAGTTCCTCGTTTCGTTTCTTAAGTTCTTCGATTTGTTTATTCTTTGCATCGATAATTTCCTGAGAAGCCTTGTCAACATCAAATTTCGCCGCATCCTTAATAACTTTAGCAAGATTCTTTTCAGTTAATTCAAAATCACTAGACTTTATTTTATCTATAATTTCCTTTGATGCCTCAATATCTTCTTTACTAATATTACCTAAATCAAGTTTTACAAGATTACCAAGCGCAATATCTAAATCATTAATAAAATTGCCAAACTCATTTATTCTTGCTGTAATATCTCCAATGTTTTTCGCAATTGTTTCAAGAGCATCTGCGCCGTGAATCATTCTTTGCTTTTTATAATCAACAACTTCCTTGACGTTTTCCCTAATAATATTCATTATCTTCGCTTGCTCAGAAAAACGCTCATCGCCATAAAACCTATTAATAAGCTTCTTTACATCCTCAAGTTCACAAATTACAAACAGAGAATCGCCATCTTCAAACTCTATACCATCTATAAAATATTGAACAATAGCCATTCTCTCTGCAAATCTCTGATAATATGGACTATACGTTCCACCAATAAAACATGCGTTTGAAATATATTCAATAACCTCTGCGATAGTATCAGGAGCAATATTTTCTTTAATATTCAGTTCTGTAATCTTCATATCCTTTTCCTCTCTTTCTTTATGCGCATTTCTCGCATTAATTCATTTTATGCAGAACGCCTCGCATATATTAATTGCGTCCGCCTCATCGTCACTTATATCTAATTTATACTTCTGTAAAACATGATTAACTGAATCAGCTTTTACTTTCTTTCTATTCGAATTCTTTATTCCAACTAACTTACGCCAAGTAGCACAAGCCATCTCTGTGTAATTTATATTATTTGATAAACAGTAATAAAATACTGCACCTATAATCCTAGATAATTTTCTTGTAGTGTCAGCATTTCTTGTAGACGGCATTTGTTCAATAACTACATCATCTGGGGATTTATCAAATATCAAAGTAGTAATTGAAAAACACATTTTCTTTATTCTGTCTTCAGCATTTTTATTTTTGCTTAAATCTATTACTCCGCTTTCAGCGTATTTACCGTTAACAAACAACGCCCATCCAGTTTTATTTGATGATGTATCAAGCGCTAACACTTTCCATTTTTTCTTTTTAGCCATAATATTTACCATTGAAGAGAGTGGGGCAGAGTGTTCTGCAATTCTCTACCCTCTTTGTAACGATTGTCCCCTCGCCAATGAGCAGAACGGGATCATTAGCAAGGACACAATCATGTTAACTCACCCTTTTTCCACAACTTGTATAGTTCCTTTGTTTCTTCTCTCCAAAAGACGAACACAAAAATATTGTCCGTCTTGCTAAAAAGCACGTCAGCCAAATGACACCCATGCGACGCATATAACTTGGCTTGCTTTAAATCTTTGACAAGAACCACATCCTCAATTCTATAATTAATGGCTTTTGTCATCACTTGTGATTCTTTCATACCTCTCCTTTGCCTCAAGATGTAAAAAATGGGAAAACAATAAACGACTAGTGTCTACTCCTTTCCCATAAATCACGCATTATTTTTTCCACTTGACATTCTTCTTGTTATTGTTCGCCTTAACATTATTAGCAATGTCGTTCTTAATTTGCGGTGGTTTTGCCTTGCTCTTAATCTCAGCTAAAACCTCTTTAATATTTGGTCTAAAATTCTCAGAACCAGTTAAATCCAATTTGCCAAGTAGACTATTAGCCTTATCGGCATCGATAATCTCATTAACGTAATCACGAACTATACAGAAGATTTGATAGTGTTCAGCCGTATCAGTTACCTTTCTCCAACTTTCCTCAGAACTACAATTGCATCTGTGGTATTCAGATCCGCAAATACGGCAAAAAGCATTATTGTAATCTTTCATACTTTCTCCTTAATATAAAAGAGTGGGGTAGTTTCCCACCCCACACTTTATAAAATCAATTCGTGAATTACTCGTCCTTTTCAAAGTCGATGAAGAACGCCGCAATCTTCTTATCCTCTGCGTTGCACAGGGAGTTGGACATGGTGTTCCAAGACTGAGACGGTTTGCCATCAATTGCGAAGTCGATATCAATAGACGTAACATCCTTCTGCACACGGTAGAATACCCATACACCAGAGAATGTCTCATCGGTGCAGACATCCTTAACCTTGATATAGATATGGAGTTCACGGATAGGATACTCAGTATCTGTAGCCGCCTCAACAACAGCACCCTTGGTCATAGCCTTTTCATAATTAATCATAGCTGTGCCCCTAACGCCACTTGCAAACTTAACCTGTTTGCCAGTAACAGTGAAAGTACCATCGCCAGCCGTAGCATCATAGTGATAAAGCTTACCAATAGGGTCGTCCTCGGTAGTAACACGAACAGTAATATCCTCTGCGCTCACAGGTGTATACGCAAGAGTAACACCAGTAGTTGTGATTGTCTTTGTTTCAGATACAGGACGATTAATTGTTGCATTCTCAGTAGCAAACCTCGGAGCAGTACCAAGGTTCTCAGAAATCGTAAGCAGAGACTGAAGAGACTCATCATAGTTAACAGTCATCTGTACGTTATTATACAGACTCCAAAGTTCCTGTCCATGAGGGTCAGTAACGGAAGTCTTGTCGGCAGATTTATTAATCGTGAAATTCTCGATAAGGCTCTCGTGACCAACCATCTCATGAGTGTTGATATCAAAGATCTCAGCCGCATAAGCCTCTACGAATACGAAATTTTTCAAGGTTTCTCTAGCCATTTCATTTTCCTCCTAAATTTTTGCAAATTAAAAAGCCTAGACATTAATCCAGACTTCCTAACCAATTCAATGATTTCTCTTTTTCGCTTGAAGAGAATTTGCTTAAATCCACTCCAAAACCAGAATAACCAGATTGAAGTAGAAGATTAGCATTTTTAATTTTCTGCACCCTTGATACAGCATCAAGAAATGCATTGATTTTCATTTCCCACACATCTAGCCAGCCGTACTTAAAACCCTCAACATTAGTCATAGCACTTATCATATCTAACAAATCAGATTTGTCTTTCCGTGCCAAAGCCTTTGCCCTGTCACGTAGCGCAAGGCGGACTTCCATTTTACGAGCATTCTTATTGCCGGGCTTCAATTTGTTATATTTGAACTTGTGGGTTTTCCGTATATATTGAGACGCTCTAATATAATCTTCTTCTGTGAATATTATCTGTGAATCAATATCATCACAATCTAATCCACATATTTTTAACTTAAAGGTCTCATCACCATACTCATCATAATCGTCTGGTGATATAAGATAAGGGTTGCCATCAGGATCTATTCCCTCATAATATGGGTAACCGACAAGATTGATTTTATCATCTTCGTCTTTAAACGGTATAAGTTTTGTAAAATCAAATCCTTTAAATATAAAGTCGCCAATTTTTTTACCAAAACTTCTATACATACCATACGATGTAAAAAACTCCCAGTCGCTGATTTTCATAAAGTCAATTCCGCTTTGCTCAAACTCGACTATTAAATCACTGGGTGTACTACAGAACGTACTGACATATCCAAAATACTCCTTTTCCCCAAACTCTGCGATTTCGCCTAACGTCTTCTGTTCAATTGACAGATATTCATTAACAACGAAATCCTTTCCTCTATATACTTGTAATTCATCTACTTGTATCATGAAATGTATTTATTCATCTCAGCGCACAAATCAATACTCATTTCTTCACCCTCAAAAATCATAGACCTCATCAGCCAATCGGGTTTTGTACATGGGTATTCATGGTTTCGTTTCAACTTTAACTTTGATGTCAAGTTGAAACTTCCAATCTTTGTTACGCCATTGAGTTTTTTGTCAAACCACTCCGATATATAATCGTTGCGATTTGCGGTAATGTTTGGGAAAATCTTTGTATCAAGATTCATATGAGAATCATGAGAATATATCGTAATCTCAATCTGTGGTACTATTCGTGTCCACGAGTTTATTGACTTATCAGTATGTACTTGTATTGTTACAAAAGTAATATTTTTTTCTATAACAGATGGGTTTTTACCAAACCTAAAAATGTGTGTATTAATTAAATCTTCAGAATCCTCAAAAGAGGTAACGTCTGGACTGTCAATTAGTTTAAACATTAATTCATCATTAATGATTTCGCCAATTACTGCATCCTTGACGGCATTGATAAACTTACTACCATTAGCCATCACATCACCCCCTAACCATAGATTCCTTTTATTTCAACAGACTTGGTCGCAACGACCGTGCCATAATTTATTACTTCGATTTTCAAGAACGAACCTATTGCGTTCTTGTCGTCTACTCTTACCTTTATCTTTTGTCCGTCTACATCTTGAATAACAGGATATTCACATGTGACTTTCCAAAAATAATCCACATCCCACTCAGGTATGTCAACAGAATATGTTTTTGCTTTTGTAAGCGGAAGAGTGTCTCCACCCTTTATATCTGAGTGTTCGGTGCTTGGATGATATTCCCAATCATCTAAGTTTCTATGTTTACAAACACCTAATTCTCTTTCCTCGTCTGTAAGAGTATAGGTTGTTTCCTTTAGAATCCAGTCAGTTACACCATGTATTTTTCCATCATCATCACGCAGTATATCGAATGTAGAATACACATTTGATGGGTTGTGCGCTTCATATATACGTGGTTGCCCGGAGATAGCATTATCAATAATAAAAAGCATTTCCTTTTTCTTAGTAACTGCAAGAACTTCATCATCTACTGGCATATATACTTTACATTGATCAGAACCGAGAATAAAAACCTTATCCTCTTCGACACCCTCGTTATACTTAGATGCACTGGACGCAAAGCACCATCTTTCAATAATGTCTCCATTATCGTTTTGCCACTTCATAAGCCAATTGCATTCCCACAACTGTCCACGTTTGTATGTCTCATCGTCAGTAGAACATGACTGTACCAACCACATACCACGCCCCCACCTTATGTAATCTCCAGCATATATAGGAGTATCAGGTAAAGCCTCAAACTCTTTATAATACTCTTGAGTACCACGATTTATTACTAACCCAATATGACGCTCATCACCATAAGAGTCTGTAATAACAGCGTTCGGTTTATATGATGGGTTATGAACTATCTTACCAAACATATCATCTTTAATTCTTGCAATGCGTCTGTCTCTTTCGGTCACTCCCTTAAGTAATACACGAGTCTCATATCTGCTCATATCCATCACCCCCTAAAATATTTGTTGTTAATATCGTTGATGATGTTTGTGCATTTGAGAACCTCTGACTTACACACATCATGATCATAATCACAACTAGTAAGAAACTCGATTGTCGCCAATAAAGTAATAAACTTTGGTTCTTCACTTAATATACTAAAAAGCCTTGAGTCACCGATTAATTCACGCTGATATGATTTAAGATAGGATGGAAGAGTAGAACTATCTTCTTCATATAAAGGTAAAATCTTAAATGTCTTTCCTACAAGATATTTAAAATACTGCGATAAATTTTCGTTTGGGATTTCTCCATAAACACTTGTCATGTCTTTTTACTGGTACTGAGGTTTGTAACACTGTTAATTACATAAGTGTATTCATTGCGCAGAGATCTAGCTCTATGCCTCGCCTCATCATACCTTGCCCCAATCTTTTCAACCAAATTCGCCGGGGATGTTGTATTGAAATCCTTTGTATTCATGTGCAGTCGCAGTAGGTCTGCATTGTTCAAATAGGGTTTCAACCACGCCTCAACCATATACTCAGTAAGCATTACTATTACGCTGTCGTCTAAGTCGTCCTCAAATGCCTCTAACTCTTCAATAACCGTTGGCGGATCTTCTCCGTCTTCAACTGGTATCGATTCGTCATAAACCTCAACAACGGTACGTTTACTTAAATCATAATTAGGTAAAACATACATTGAACATTTTCTAACAGCATATTCTAAGTATGCTCTCTTTGTAGCCTCTTGGTCATCTTCAGCTAACAACAGCAAATCTGGATCTGTTATTTTATCCAAAAACTCTTCATATATATAAGAGTAAGTTGTTGCCATTATTCATCCTCGCCAATTTCTAGTCCAAGCACTTTAATGATTGCACGTCTCTTTTTAACAGAGTCAATTTCATCGTTCTCAATCTTATCAAGAGCCATAACCGAAACAAGGTCTTTCATGCCCCTAGACATTTTAGAAACCTTTTCAGTCATTTGCCTTTCAGTTAAATCAAAGAATGATTCAATGTTGTCGGCATCATAAAAGTCGCCATATTTATCATCAACACGCAGAAACTTATAAATATCATCAGCGGTATATTCTCCGTCGTCCGTGTCTTTAAGAGAAATCCAATTATCATTAAAGAATCTCTTCTGATTATTTCTCATCAGTAAAAGTTCTCTAATATCTAAATACTGTAAATCTCCAAAATCAGACCACTCGGCATTCATACCGCCAGCCCTTGTGCTTGTGTAAATAAGTCCACCTTTAACATTACAAAGACAAGGCACTTCCACATCGAGCGGTATTCTTGCATCCTTTTTCTTCGCAACCTTAGTCTGCACTTTTTCAACAGCCTGTTCTTTATTAGTTTCTGTAGCTTTTGATTTTGTATTTTTAGCAGTAGCCATTTAATTCTCCTTTATTTCATAAATATGGGACGGCTATTACACCGTCCCGAAAAACACTAATTAAGAAAGTCTATAAACGCCATTCTTAGAAGCAATAATTGCCTCAATAGCATATCTCTGAGCCATAAGCCATTCCTGAGACAGATCAGCATTGTTCAGCGGATTGCCGGGGATAATGAGAGTTGTGCCCTCTTCAACACCTTTCAAGAATTTCTCGTCGCCAGCAATGACATAAAGGTCGTTGGGAAGCAGGGGGTTATCATTGTCATCAAGAACATTGTTCAGCACATAAATAGGGGTTGTATAGAACTGCCCATAGTAACCCATTGCAAACATCTGCTCTTTTGCAGTATCAGAGTCAGCGCCTCTAACACCAGTGATCTTACGAACAGCTTGCTTAGAACCAATAATAGAAGCTTTCATGTTTGTCTTAGCCTCAATAAAGTCGATAAGCTTAACCAGCTTATCCTCATCAAATGTTCCACTCTGGAAGTACTTAGTATCTACAATGTTATCAAAAACAGCCTTTGTAGCCTTGAACGCCTCAAGAGTTCTAGCCTCTGCAAAAGACTTGATAGCAACATCAATCATGTGACCAAAGTCAGCACGACCACTTGCAATCCTACGAAGTTCCTCATAAATCTTTACGCCATGCAGAACAGGCTTAATTGTAACCTTTCTCTCGCCAAACAGTCTCTGTCTGCGAAGTCCCTGTGTACCCTCTGCAATACGAGAAATGTAGAACTTCTCATTGCCATCACGGATTTCAAACTCTCCAGTATCACCCTCGGCATAATTCTGCCAATCAATATAACCGAGAAGAGGAGAAGCCGCATCGAGTTCTCTCTTTGTACCCTCTGTAATAATCTGCTCAATCAGAGCATAATCAATCTTACCATCACGGGTTGCCCTATAAATATCGAATTTACCGTTCTCAATATAGTTCTCATAATCCTTGCCAAATACGGCTTTCTTGAGAATATCATTCATCTCGTCAAGGGAATAATTGCCCTGAGGAGTCTTATTATGAAGATCAACCGCCATTCTTACGAGATCTTTTCTTTCCATTATTTTCACCATTCCTTTCTATAGATTTTGCCAATTAGACACGAACCACATAGAAAGTGATTCCATTTACGTCTTCAATGTCAACAACTACACCAATCTGAGTAGAACCAGAAGTGGCAGTCTTGACAACTTTCATCTTTGTGCCAGCCTGTGCCTCAACAAGGTCACCAATAGCAGGAGTTGCATTAAACGCCTCTGCTGTAGCACTAAACACCTGACCGACCATCTTGCTCAGAAGATGCACACGGATAGGAGTACCAGCATCGTTCTCCCAATCAAAGATAGTCTTTCTCTCGTCATAATCAACTTCAGGAGTTGTAACGATTGCAAGGTTTGTAGAAGAAGCAGTGGGAGTTGTAGCTACCCAAAGTTCCCTATCACCGTCAACAAGTTCGTCTTTAAGTTCAACAATATTCGCATTATCAATTGCACCCTCTGTCTTGGTAGAAACAGTATATGTCGTATAATACATAGCACTCTTCACCGCAGACATGGCGTTGTTGCCCAGTGCAACATCAACTCTAACAATTGCATGATTAGCCATTTTTCATTCCTCCATTACATGTAATATTCCCTAGCATTTCCATAGGGATCTTTTTCCTTTTCAACTTCATCAAAACCGCCAAGTCCAAACTTAATAGTATTGTTCTTATTTTCATCCTTTACAAAATTAGAATGCATACCAACAATCGCATAAAGCCTAATCTTTAAATCTTCAATACTATACTTGGACGCATCGGTCTTGAGAGCCTCAAATTCCTCAGTCTCGCCAATCCTGTCAGCAAAAGATTCGAACAGTTCGTTCTCAGCAGATTCCCTGTCGGCATTTTCTCTGCTCTGCTTATACTCAACAAGGATCTGATATTCCTCATTAGAGTAAGTATGTGCAGATTTATATGCCTCAAACTCCGCAACAACACCCTCATATGCATTCTTCATATCATTATACATAGCTTCATAATCAGGTAATTCTTCTTCTACTGGCTCGGTAGGCTCTTCATTGTTTTCCTCTTCCGCACCGTCTTCGGTAGGCTCTTCTCCAACTTCAGCTGTAGCCTCTTCATTAGAGCCGTCTTCAAAATTCTCTTCGTTATTTACAGGCTCAACATTCTCAGGCTCAACATTCTCGTTTTCAGCAGAGTTCTCCTCAAAATCGGTAACGGCAGTGTCAACATTTTTGGTTTCGTCTGCCATAAATTCGCCCCCCTCAGTTTCGTTTACAGTTGCATTATCAGAGAAATTATCAACCTTATCGTAATTAATCTCAAAGTTGTTGATAAAATCATTGATTCTATCTTTAAGAAGAGAAAACTCTTTCTTAAATTCATCTAACCCAAACGCATATGGCTCAACCCTTGAACTAATAAATGCTGGTTCTGAATGCTCAACATTCTTATCTGTATGTCCATTTGTTGAATCTTTATCTGCTTTCCCAAGTAAACAAAAAGCACTGAATGTATAACCCAGTACTTCCCAATAATTACTATCTTCCTCAAGTGGACGATAATTCTCAATATTAATTTCCATAGAGTGATTAAATAAGGTTTCGTCACTATAGAAAGCCTGTTCAAGTTCTGGGTATCTGCCAATCCAAAGAATTGCATCAAATGTCAAATACTCAACTTCCTTGCCGTGTTCCTCAATAGTTTCCCAACCCTCAGAACCCTCTACGATTACACCATATGGTCTAGTTACATCTTTAATCTCCCAATCGTCAGTAATTTCAAAATCATGGCTTCCCATGTAAGAATGTTCAACGCCGTCAGCGTCAACATATACCCTAATATGCCCAACGACAGGACAGTAGTATGCGCTTGGTATAGCTTTTAATGTATCCTCTTTTGAAAGATATGTCATATTTCTGTTTTTGCCCGGAGACATTGCATATATTTTCACAAGCATAAACTCATCATTAAGCTTCTTAAGCGCTTCAATTCTTTGTGTATCAAAAGACACACGCATTCGTTTTTCACTCAACTTATTTATTCCCCCTTTCCTTAAAAACACATTCTAAGCGTATTGGAGAAATAAACCTTTTGAGAATCTTCTTTAGAAAATTTAAGATAACCAGTATTCTCAAAAACCCATATAGTAGCCGTTCCGCTATTCATGGTAGTAATAGGCTTCATGCCGTCGTCTTCCAACATAAGGGCAATTTCTTTATCTAAAACATAAATATATTTTTTCATGTCTATCCCCCTTATCTATTTTGATTACTATCATTATCACGGGTCTTCTCTCCAGCTTCGCCAACAGTGTCACCAGTCTCTTCGGCAGTAGGTCTGCCACCATCGTCGCCTGTAAAAGCTGATTGTGTATTACTTGATACAAGTGGCGTAGTCCAAACATTACTCGACAATCCGAGCAACTCATCCTCAAGATAAGATGCACCAATAGTTTCGCATGGTGTCAGCCCAAGAGAAGCGGCATAATCCATCTTGACAGGCAAACCATATTGTGCGCCTTTGGATAAATTATTTTGCACCTCTGTGCTATTAAATATTGATTGATATAGAAACGACACTTTAAATAAGTAGTCGTGATTCATAAGTTTAATTTCACGATTTATTATCTTCTCAAATTGTCCAAGCAACGAAAACGACAACGCCTCATCTGGCTTAACGGCAAGAAGCATTGCGCTTGCTGTTGTAAGAGTGCCACCACCCATAAGCGTGTTTGGCATTCCAGCTGAACGCCAAAAGTTATTAACGGCAGATAAAGCCGCATCCCTGTCAGCCGTTGCGCTTTCTTGAAATGAGTGATCAGATATAGTCCAAGGCGATACAAGTAAACCAATACCATTTGGTAATTCACCAGCCATCTGATCATAATATTGTTTTACGTCTTGATACGGCATTTTTGGTATTCCGTCATCATCAGTGTCAACTTTTGCAGACAAGGCTTTGTAATTAGAATTCTCGTCGTGTTGCGCCTGTATGTCTTGCGCATCTTTTAATCTAAGCACATCAATAATGAGATTGCCAAAATATGGTAAAAAGTGGTAAGGGTCTGTATCATCAGCCACTAAAGCAAAACCATTTTTAAACTCATACCACATATCACTATCTGTAATTATCTTGCCATTCTTTAGTTTTTCTTTATATTTCTTATATGCTTTAGCTATATCAGAGCCATATCCATTAAGCAAACTTTCATCGCCAACAAACATTGGCAAATAAATAGACGGTATATATATACCGTCTTCAACAGATCGTATTCTAATTCCTTTTGGTTCAAATGGCACAAAATATCCGCTTTGTGATTTACTGGCATACACCATCACACCAACAGCAATACCATCCCTAAGAGCAATACGAATCATCTTTTCAGCTTCTCTTTTGATTCCCATTTTCTCGGCAAAGTTAACAACATCGTAAAAATTATTTTTATACTTGTTCTTTGCAATCTTTTTGGTATAAACCTTACCAGCCTTGACCGTATAATTATAAGTCAATATTTGAGAAAAATAATTAATCAACCTCTTATAGTGAGGAGATATAATATATAGGTATCTACTCAATGCTCTAAGGCTATACTCATAAGAGTACGGGTGTAAAAACATCTTCTCGATGTCTTCTTTTTTAAATTTTTTATAGAAAAACCCTCTAAAAGAAATATGTTTATGAGCATCTTCAAGAATATTTTTTCTTAATTTCTCATATTGAAATCTCCAATAATCAGGATTAATCTTTTCATCAAAAACAATATTTTCAGAGATACCAACGCACCCCCTCTCTACTTTAATTTTGGACGTTTACTAAATAAGAAACTCTTATGCGATTCGTCCTCTCGCTTTTTATTAACTATCTGACTTCGCCTCATCGTAGATAAAGAATATCCAAGCATACATAATGTATACGAAGCGTCATCATGCATTTTATTTTGCTTTTCTTTTGCTAATTCATAAGTAACACCGCCATTGGCAGAATCATATCTTACAATATATGACAACTGCGTTTTGCCCAATTCAATTGTCTGGAGCGCAACTTTTTCTTCATTCGTAAGAAACACCTGTTTAAACTCGCCGTTCTTATCATTTTCATCACCAACAAGTAAATAGTCCTTACCATCATAAGATGTAAACTTGAAAACGTTTTGCTTTATCATTTTTGCTAATGCGTCATACATTATGGTTTTCATCTTCTTCGGTTCACGCAATCTTACAATTGGTTTATTGTTTGGATATCTTTTTCTAGCGCTTTCATAGGCGCTATGTTCTGGATCTATAATGCCAATGTGTTCAACGCCTTTTTTATCTTTAAAGGGAAGTAGTAATTGGTCTGCTATAGCAGAAACACCACCACCACCACTACCAGCATCGATATTAAACTCAATAATATTCTCCCAGTCTTCGGCTTCACCATTAAAATCAATCATCAGTTGTCTGATTATTTTTAACTGCTCAACCATATCAAGTGGTGCTTTTCTAGTAGAAGTTTTATCAACCATCTCTTTTGAATAAACAATCTTAAATATAATATTCTTGTGAGACTTTCTATCCTTATTTGGCTCTTCAATTCTCTCGGCAATAGTAAGAACAGAACCGTCAAAATTACGAGCTGGGTCATATGAAAATACAAACTTTCTTTTGCCAGTATCATTAAACAATACTGGTTTTCTGTATTCACTATTCCTCATAATCTCGCCCATCTCAACAAGCGCATCCTTGCCACCGCCTTGCCTAAACTTATTAAACAACTCTCTATCTGCGGCATCTGGATTGTCTTCAATATCCTTTTGAATTCGTGCCTCTGATAAATGAGATTTAATCTTGTTACCATTAATGGTAGAATGATTTAGTACATCATATGCATCAATGTCACAAACAAAATATCTGTCATCACCTATAAGCATTTTTTCAAAAAACAATTTATATTTTTCAAAATATGGAGTATCCACTGAAGAAGCAGAAGATGTGTATAAAAGTTGAATAGGCACTTGTGGCGGTTTAGTATAGACAACACTTTGGGTTGATGTCGAGAAACTTGAATCAACGTTTGCGAAGTTTTCAATAACCGATAACGATTCCGCATCTTTCCATCCAGTTTCGTTAAACCAAACGCCACCTCTTTTACCTCTGATTGTTTCAAGGTTAGAAGAGAGGGCTTGGCACTCTGAGTTATTAAAAAGTCTAAAGTGCGCTGGTGGTGATTGAATAAAACCAGTCTCAGAGTTCGACCCAGTTTTATCTACCTCTCTAGCAAATAAATCAGTAAGAGAAGCAAATGTGGGTATCCGCTTATAAGCAATATCACGCATTTTGTTCATTGTATCAACAGACTGCGCATATGCATTACAAGAAATGTGTAGATGATAATCGGGTATTAGTAGCAACTTTGTCATATACATAACAGATCCTGTTGTATCTTTACCCGTACCTCGACAGCAAAGCCACAGGCAGAAAGGTCGCCACCAACTTTCTTGGAAGATATATCTTTGAAAATCAATCATTTGAGTTCCAAAGATTTCTTCCGCAAACCGCACAGGGTTCATGCGCCCCCAATTTGTAATATCAGCCCACTTCTGATATTCCTCAATTTTTTTCTGAGATAATTCTATCTCAGTAGGCGGTACAAAAATTTCTACACTCAATCTTTTTCACCGCCATGTTCAAGAAAGAGAACTTCATTACTAAGCTGTCTGTTCTCTTCCCGTAATCTATCTAGTTCATTCGTCATATCTTGAATCATTTCTCGCTGATTCTTTATGACCCTAGTATAGTCGTTCTCATCAAGCTGAAGTTGTTCCATAATGCTTTGGAAACTAAGGTCAGCCGTTTGCTTAATTGATTCACAAGTCTTAATGTCGAAAAGATTTACACGAGATGGGTCAAACCCATTCTCGTACATCTCTCTAATTTTATCAGACATTGTCCCTTGCCCGGCACGTATATTTCTATTCCACTGACTTGAAATATTATTATCTTTAGCTAGATTAGTGATTGTGTCTAACGCCTGTTTTTTAGAAGCCATTAAATTTTTTAGTCTAGCATCATCAATCTCATAATCGTTTGATATTTTATTTATTTCCTCATCAAGCTTCTTTATCTGTAAGAATGTTTTTACCATGCTTACACAACACATCATCTTATGACCATCCTCAGAAATTCCCTCTGTATCGCAATAACCGCTTAAAGCATTATAGCAATACTTCCTATCCATAACGGTTGCCTCTATCATATCCTCAAGAGGGTCATATCCATATGTTTCTATTACATAACGCCTGTTCTTTTCATCTTTGTCATCCCATGTGACCTCTAAAGGTTTCACAACTGGCGGAGACATTTCACCGGGTAATGTGCCATGTTTCTCAGCAATGATATTGGTTCTAGATAACTCGCCGTCAAATATGCTATCAATAAAAGTTTTATTTTTCCATTGAGTAGTATTGTTCACAATTCTTGAATACATACCCGGAGTATATTGCTGTGCGTTTTTTGCAAGTGAAGCAAATGCGTCACTACTAAAATACCAGTCCATATAATGACATATGACTTTCATAGCATATTCTTCCGACTTATATCTATCAGCTATAACAGACTTAAACTTATCAATACACGTTTTACAAATAGGGGCGTAACCACTATTAGCCAGCCAAAGAGGAGACTTACTTGACGACTTATAAAAATTGCCAGTCAATGCAGTATATTCCATACCACATGACACGCACTTATATATATTTTTGTTACTCTTCCGTGAATTCATCTTTACTGGCATTGGTTCACATCCTTGTTATTCAATTATTAAATACGCATGTAATACTACAGCCTAAATCATCAAATGAAATAAATTTGCTATAACCAATAGCCTTTCCGCTTTCATCACGTATAATAATATCTTTACAGTCTTCAGACTTCATGTAGTGATTAATGGAGCAATCGATGTCATCACTAATACCAACATCTATAAAAAAGGAATCCCTATATTTATAAATATGAGAAATGCATTCATCACTACAGTCTGGTAATACAAAAACAACCCCATCATCTGGTGAAAGATATTTACCATTACGATAAAATTTTTCGCAAAACACCTTATCATCATTACTTACAGAAATAATAAACTCTTTATCATATCCGTCAAACGATGGGTCTGATATCTTAATTAAAAAAGGTGTGAGTTCAGTATACCCAAGCAGTTCCTTTAAAATAATAGTAGCATTGTCGTATTTGGTTATAAAAGACACACCAAATTCACAATCAATGTCAGTAGCTTCACTAACCAAACTTTCTAAATCATCATACTCTTTTTTTACTACCATGATCCAACTCCTTTACTTCTCCACTCTTAATATCTTTCATAAAATTTTCTTTATACTCAACACGTATTTTTGATTTTGGTGGTATTGTGGCAATAGTACCGTCTGGCATCCTGTGTTCATGTTCTGGAATATCAATTCTTTTAAAAGCCATATAATTTTTAATATTTACAGCACCATCCTCAATGAGCGCAATTTTAATCGCTTCAAATACATAATCGACCATCCACTCGCCAAGATAAATTGGTATACGTTTACCACCTCTAAGTGCAAATCTATCACTTATGATTCTTGCCAAATCATTTCTTCTTAACATACTATTTCTCCTTTTACTCTTTTAACTCCTAAAATAAATCGGATAGTATGCTTTTAAACCATTGTCATCTACAACACACACAAGTTGACTTGCGTTACCACTTAATCTTTTTTCAACAGTGAAATCATCACCACTTCCTGCAAGAGATCCACCTCTAATCATTTTCACTTTATTTACTTCATCGACTGCGATTGTGTGCAAATGACCAGTAAACCAAGCCTCAGGAAATTCACGAATCATTGAAATTAATTTCTGTACATCTCCCTTATTGAACCCATCATAATCACCATGCGTGGCAACATAGGATTTTCCTCTAACATTAAAAAGAGCAATTGATGTATCAATATCATTCTCAATTACATGAAAGTTCTCAACGTTATAAAGGCTCAGACCAACAGCCCATGAAATTAAGTCATCAAGTCTGTCGTCGTGCATAGCATTATCTTTGTTTGGTGTCAAACGTGAATGATTGCCACTAACAGATATAAAATTTACATTATTAAAATGCTGAGAAAGTTTATAACAAAAATTGCATATAATCTCGGTAGCAATTTTTACTTGGTCAACAACATTCTCTCTGTTAGTAACCTGAATGGTCTTGTGAATAATACCACTGATCTGATCGCCTAAAGAAAGCACATAGCAATTCTCTGAATTATGCATCTTTTGTAATTCAATGACATTTGATAACAATTCAGACATTCTCTCAATCGCAATATCAGTATCAAATCTTCCGAACTTATTATTAAACGTAGCGCCGATATGAAGATCACTCAACAAAACAATAATATCGTTATCGGATGTAAATGTGTCTACATGATGATTTGGAAATTGTATATTTCCAATAGATACAAGAGAGTCAGAGAGTTTATCCAACATATCCTCGGCTCGTGCGTCGGCATAATTCTGCTTACTCCAAGCACGTCTCTCATCTCTTAACTTTACCTTTTCGCGTTCTGCCTCTCTTTTAGATGCATTAAGTTTATTAAGATATTCATCTTCACTAAACTTGTTGAAGACACCGCTTTCGTAAAACTTCTTTGCCTGTTCATATGGTTTACGATATGCGCTTGAGGTTCTGTATTCAGACTCGTCGCTCCTGAAATAAAAGTTTATCAGATAAGCAATGTCATCCCATGTGCCATCATAATTACCATTATCTTTAGCCTGACCAATAGACCAAAGATAGGAGAGTTCACCTTGCCCCTCTATGGGCTTTGTGTCAAACACGGTTTTTTCTCCTTGCCAAATCCTCACCGTTCATTGCACGTTGAAGAATTTGTAAACTACGTTTGTCTTCCATGATGTAATACTTGTTTTTTGTCCCAGTGACAATGTGTTTGTACGGCGAATTTAAAATCGCCTTTGCATACTGTTTCTGAATTTGTCTCAATATTTTCTCCTTTAATACTTATATTTCCTTTATAGGATAACGGCTCGTGATGAGTTCGAATCATCGACCCCTTGTTTAACAGACAAGTGCTACTACCAACTGAGCTAACGAGCCATAACGACCTATCGGGGTAATGCTCCCCGTTCTCCGCCGTGACAGGGCGGTGTAATACCTTTTATACTAATAAGCCACAATAAAAGAGAGGAATAATTAACCCCTCTCTTGATATATAAATTATTTCTTTAACTCGTCTAAAGCCCTCTGAATAATTGCTTTGTCACGAGAAGAAGTGGATTCGTCCATCATCATCTGAAGTTCGTTCATCATCTTATCTGAAGAACTCATACGACTATAGCCATTGTCATAGGCGTAATTGCCTCTACCACTCATATTCATATTATTGTTTCCATAGGAGTACCTATCGTTATATGGCATACGTCCGCCATAACCTACTCCCCAATAACCATATGAGCCATCCTTATCGTACTGATGATTTTCTTCCTTGCCTTGAATCTCCTCAATATCCTTGAGCATATCCACGATTTTATTGGCAGTCTCAAGCGTAGAGGTAGTGAAATCATTCTGTTGTGTAATTTTCTTTAATTCCGTGCAGAGCATATCTTTAAGATAATCAAGTTCTTTCATTTCCTCACCCCCTTATGCCGTTCTATCAACCGTCAGATTTGCATTCTGAACATTGATTGGTACACCGCTTGTATTTTCAATCGAAACAGTTAAACAACACCCAGCAGGGACTGTAATGTTTGCCACTGAAGTCACATTGAAATAAGCGTCTACGACAGTAGGAGTGACACGAGCACGGCTCGTCTGAACAGGCTCACCATCAATAGCAATAGCAAGGCTTATTTCTCCAGCCGTACCATCAGTTGGAACTGCAATATTGCCATTAAATGCGAGATGATATCTTGCGAATCTAGCACAAGGGTTATTAACAATGCCTCTAAGAGTAAGAATGCCGCTACCATTACGGTGTATCACGTAACCACGATTACACGGTATGGAGTCCTGCAATAATACATTCTGTCCGATTTCTACTTCCTGTATCGGGTTGTATACATACTCAGCCATTATTGCCACCCCCAATTATGCACCACAAGAACAACCACAACCGAAGTTAGGCATATTGCAATAGTTCATCTGAGACGCCGGGTAGGCTGGAACAGGAGTGGGAGCAAGGTATCTTTCAAGTGCGACGGTCTGTGCTTCATTATTGGCAATAATCTGTGCAGTCTGAGCATTCTGAGAAGCCTGACCATTAACATCATTGAGAGCGCTTCTGAGGGAATCAATCTGATTCTGCATACCAGCAATACGATTCTCATAATTCTGCTTAATGCCATCCATCTCAAGCTGACAAAGCTTATCCATAACAGCCTGTACTTTCGCATCGGTATTCGCACGAGTAGCCGCCGCTTCGGCAGAAATAAGTTGCTTAGTTTCTGCAACGGCAAGTCTGTTTTCACAACAACAGTTTTGGAAAGATGACGCAACAGCGTTAAAGCCCTGCATATTAGCCATCTGGTTACTAGCAAGCGTCTGAAGAACGTTGGTCTGTCCATTACAACGAGAAATCTCAGCATTGGCGAAGCCATTAGTCATAGTAGAACTAAGTCCAGTAATACCGCTCATAATCGCAGACTGATCAAATCCCCTCTGAACATCATTGTTGATAACATATGGCATTGCACCGCCACCATTACCACCAAAACCATTACCGCCCCAATTGCCCATTAAAGCGAACAGGAACAAAACGATAATCCAAAAAGAACCATCGCCCCAGTTGCCAAAACCACCGTTGTTTCCAGTTACCGCCGCTACATCAGCCGCACTAAGTCCATTCTCTGTAGTCATTCGATAATTTCCTTTCTTAAAAATAAGTTGATATATCCACTAAACTTTGCGCAAAGTTAGTATCATAAAACTTAATCCTTGAATTCAGAAATTATCCTTTTATTCTTTTTTAAAAAAACTAAGGCAGAGCCGTAGCCCTGCCATTACAAAAACTAAAAAGTTTATTAATTATTAATTGAGATATTATAAACGTCCGTCGCAATTAATCGGACTCAGCCTAATCCCACACAAGGATAAGTAGGTAATCAAATCAAATGCCTTTCGCAATTAAGGTTTTTGGGACGCATCCCTACTCACCACACATTCCTAAAAATGCTGTCTTTCACCGCCAGTCCGCAAACCTCGGTGGGCGCTATATTATCTAAACGGAAACCTTGGGAAGTTTGGCATATTCTGCATCATCTGTGCCATTGACATAATCTGATTAAACTGTTGATTATTCATATTGCCGTTTCCCATTGAACCCTGTACCACCTGTTGTGGATTCTGCATCGCCTGTTGTGGATTTGGCACATTCCGTTGCGCAAGCCACTGAACAGGATTCTGCATAAAATTATTGTATTCCGACATTAACTGTTGCATATTCATAAATAGATTGCCGTTCATCATTTTTTCTTCTCCTCACCAAACCGTACATCAAACTCACGAGCCACAACATTTCTTACATCCTCTAAAGAAAAATAGGGCAGTGGCTGAACAACATTTGTCTGCATATCTACCTCACCAACAAAAACATATTTTCTCTTTTTATTTGGCGCAGAACCGTCTAATAGAATATATTCAACAGGATCTTGTGTCTGTTGGGAAGTCTGCACGGGCTGTTGTTGAGTAGGTTGTTGTTGGTTTTGGTAATTGCCCCATTGCTGATATCCAGCATATGGATTAACGGCGCTTGTCTGATAATACGGATTACCATAAGTCTGTTGATTATAATTATATAAAGGCAATTGTTGTGTTTGCTGATTAAACACTGCCTGTTGGTTTACACCATTTTGCTGAATCTGTTGATTCTGCATCATCTGTTGATTTACCATATTATTATCTGCCATAAGTTATACTTCCTTTCGCCAATAATACAACGGCGTTTCCTCTTCGCAATTAATGGTATCAAGCACATCGCCATCTATGACGGCGACGACATGCCTATCCGTGCAAACTAAAAAAGCCCCACGAGGGTGATCCTCGCAGAACTTCTTGATTGTATAAATCTCAGGATATGTATCTTTAGCCATATATCTACGATATCCTAATTTATATAAATACGCTCCCCATACTTTATTTGAGGATGGCATATCATGCATTAGCAATCCTTGTATACATATTTTTAAATAAGTGGAATCCCAATCTTCACCAGTTAATGTTCCAATCGCTCTCACTACACAATCGCCAACCAAGTTCTGATCTGGGTTTAAATTATAATAAATATGCATTTGTTTTACCTCATAGCGGATGTGGGATTTGAACCCACGACCTCTAGATAATGAGTCTAGCAAGCTAACCGAACTGCTCTAATCCGCATTATATAATATGATAGGCGAGTGCTGATTAATTCACATCATTAAGTCTGACATCATTTACAGACACCCATCAAATAGTGTTAGTACCTGTGGCACTATTAAGAGGAATGCTCCCATTCCTCTGACAGGAAGACGAGGATTTGAACCTCGACTAACGGTTTTGGAGACCGTTGTGCTTCCTTTACACCATCAACCTAAAGCAAGACTACATAACAGCGTAGAGGGTCACCATGAGCCGTCATATACTAAACTACCAACCTATAACCTACGATTTTAGTATTCAATATCAATTAACAAATAACCAGTAAACAATAATTAAATAATACTCATTAATTATTAATTAATACTCAGTAAGCATTAAGCAATACTCAATCCCCCATATCAATCCAATAATCTTGTATTCGGCTTCTTCTAAGCATGTATTATTCCGATACAAGATTTAGATTTTCTCATCCTACACGAGAAATCTTGTATTATTTAATAGCAGTGATTTCTTTTATTATTTAACAGCGTTCTAATCACTAAAAAGAGTCGTTGAGATATGGTTTGTGGTTTTCGTTATGCAGTCAAAAATGTTATTGGTTGTGCCTCGATGAGGGCTGTTAAGAAACTAGCATCGATATTTTGACAACCATTAAAGTCAATTAAACATCGATTGTAATTGTATGTGTTGCGTTGCTTACCTGAATTGCGCCGTCAACTTCTGCCTCAAATCTATCAATCCAAGACTCAAGAGATTTGATTTCAGTAAGAACGCCAACTGGATCTACGAGTTCATAAGAGTTCTGCTTTTTGAAATTCTCTCTAGCAGTAAGTGCTTCCTGTCCAGTTGCCTTTTCTTTGTTTCCATAAATAGAATTAATAAACTGGTCGGCACGTCTTTCAAGTTCCTCACCATTCAGTCTATCAACACTTCTCTTGGCATCAGCATACTGTTGTCTAAGTGTTGTAAGAATTGCCCTCTTATTGTCAATGCCGTAACTCGACATATAAATTGCCTCGGCGACTGTCATCTCTTCGCCACAAACAACGACAGTGTTCTCAGCGTTTGCCTTAGAGATTGCTTTCTTGATTGCCTCAACTGTCTTCATAATATCTGTTACCGACTGATATGAACTCTTCATATCTTCCTTTGCGGTCGCAGCAGACATGCCACTAATCTTATCGGCATTAACCTTTGCATATATAACATATGTATCAGTCGAAAGCGCCTTTGTAATTCTCTTATCGGCTGTCTTCAGATAACTAAGAGCGGCGTGGATTGTCATTTCTTTCTTCATTCTTTTTCTCCTTTAATTCCAAAAATCAATAATAATTGCTCTATATATTACTTCCGATTTTCAACAAAAAATTTATAAAAAGTGCTAAAACACCCCGGATTTCGGAAGCTGTCTCCATATAATGGACGAATTTTAATGGCAGTTTTGCCCATAAATAAAGGATTTTTCAAAATAGGTTGCGGTAAAAAATAGTAAAAATCAACAAAAATTGGATAAAAACTTTGTGCTATCTGTCTTATAAAGTAAATTAAGTATCTTTATTCCATACTTCCTTGCAGACTTAATTGCGGCATTTTTATAATTGCCACTAATATTTAAACCTAACGAATACTCTATAAGTTTGTTTATTGTTGCTGGGTTCTTTGTTCTTATCTTCCCAATTTCGTCTGAATAATATTTTGCCTTTAGAGATAATTGCTCTTTAAAATTATCATCTACAGAATATACTGGTTTTGTTACGGTTTGAATCCAATCATCATATTCCTTTGCAAGTGTTATTATCTTTGATACATGCCTATATTCTGGTTTACCATTTATCTTTATAAAAAACTTCTCAGTAGGTATCGTATTTGTACTTGATATATTCTGAATTTTATCAAGCCTTTCCTCAACCCAATTCATCGGACAGATGAGAGACGGATCTACTCTGTCTCTTAACTTTTTCTTGCTTCTATTAATTTCAGAAAATGGCAACTCTTTACCGTTCTTTGTGTACGGGATTGGACGTGTATACTTCATAAAAAGTGGGAAGTCATATTTCTTTTCCTTTAAAGCCCCGTCCTCAAATGTCATAATAGTCCTATGCATACAATCTTGTTGACCAATGCGCTTAATTTCATCCATTCCAGAAATTTCGTACTCTCTCTTGCACCCATCGATTATCAGCTGTGCTACAACAGATAGCACAATAAAATCATCTTCTAATTGAAGCGACAGTCTTTCATCACGCTCATCGTCTTCCTTTTGCATTTCTGTAAAGAAATAAGATATGGCAAGCATTGCAAGATTTGAACTCCATCCTATTCCAAGCCTTGCCTTACTCATTTTATTATCCATCTCTGCGTATGCTTCTGGTGTATTGTCGTAAGATATACCGCTTTCGTTAAGAGCATTGACAATAGTTGGAAATCTCTTATAACATCTTTTTGCACATTCAACCATTACAGGATGGTTTGTTGCAAGAATAAAATCAGAATCAAAATCAGCACCATTCAATCTAGATTGAACGTCAGTACCAATGCAATTTATCGCAACAATATTTTTAGAAAAATCAAAATACTTTTCCATTAAAGGGTGATGTACATTATGAAGATATGCCACGTTATTCATAGAGTTGTTTGGAGATCTGAAACCGCAAATATATTCACCGTCATCAAATCTTTTGGTATAACATTGAATTGTATCACGCTCTTGTATAAGCGTTTTATCCTTAGTCCAATCATCACCAACTGCATGGAGTAGAAGAGCATATGGATTGCCACACAATGTAAGGTTATCGCCATTAACAAAAATTTTACCTTGTCTTAACTTGCCAACGTATGAGTTTATAATTTTTCTCTTTTCAAGTCTAAACCAAGTTGACTCACCAAACTCATGGTTATGATTGTACAAGTCTGCCATCATTTCATAATGATTCACATCGTTAGCATTTTTTCTTAAGAACTTTTCAAACTCATCGTTGTCTCTTTTTAAAAGTTCAACATACTCAACGCTGTCTTTGCATATCTCATTTATTTCTTCCTGAGTGGCTGGTAGCACATTAAGCATTTGATAACTCAGTTGCTGTTGATTACCTAATTTAGATGGATGGTCTGTTTTAACAACGCCCCACAAGCATCCATCTTTTCTAACTATTTTTGCCCAATAAGAATAAGGATTTCTTCCCATTAAATCAGAAAACTTTCGCCACTTAATAGCATTCTCTGTTGTTATGGCTTTGATATTTTTTAATAACTTCTTTTTGCCAAAATAGTCTGTTACCTCATACGTATCGTAGTCATAACCATTTTTATCACACCAGTCTTTGAAAAACTTTTTGATATGTGTTCTAAAGAAACACGCTTTAAAGAAATGATTTCTTAATAGCACCATGCCGTTAACATAAGATGGGAGAATAGAAGATTCGATAAGACCTTGACCGTCAAACAGTGTATTCTTTACATCCGTTTTTTCTCTATCAACAACGCACATCTTTTTCGTTTCGCCGTTGTCGTCTGTGTATTCCTCTGCGCGAACAATGTTTGCCATTGTTGTATAAAAACTATCCACGTCAGATACAAATAATATGTCGTCAACATCTATGTGTATTCTATCAATTATTGTTGACGTTGTGAGTGGGGCATAAGCAGACATCTCAACGATTTTTGCGTTATGCAACGGCATCTTTTTTCCAAGCCCCATCGTTAACCATTTATACGCCCTATCATATAACTTCTCATCTATAAACATTACAGAACCAATTTTAGCTTTTGCAGGAGTTCTAAACAACATCTTATAATGAATTTTCTGTGAAGACTTTATTGAACCATCTTTATTTTTGGTTTCCCATAAAATATCAACGCCCTCTTTATAATATTTAGTTCTGATATCGTCTCTGGACATTGGCGCATATTTTTCTTTATTGGCTTCTACTAATGCGAGTTTAGTTTTAAGACGCTCCACTAAATCAACGTTGTCGTCTTCAACTGCTTTATCAATCAGCATTGTGAGTCTCTTATGTTCATCTTCATAAGAACGGCTTCCAAAATCAAACGATAGACAAATAATCGATCTAGTGGACTCGCCTTTGTAAACATCTAAGCCGTGGTCTTTCATGTAATAAAGAAACAGGCTGTTGTTCAACATTGCATCTGTATAAGTCAAATACTCACGTAACCCAAGATTATAGTCGTACAGTATTCCAGCACTGATATTCCTTATCTTGAGTCCATATTCACTTATTCAGCAACACTCTCCTCAGTATCTTCGGTGTCCTCAGTGTTTTTAAAATCGTACACCTTTTCTGAATCTACCTTAAAACGAATAGCACCGATAATTTCAGCACACTCACGGGGAACAATTTCACTATCACAAGAATCGTAGTACTCAATCATCTCCCTAATAACTTTTACCTCTTCGTCAGAAAAATAAATCATATAACTCACTCCTTTTCTTTGTTTGCATACTGTCTTGTAAGTTCATCATATAAATCGGATATAGTCCCGAGTGGTATATCATGACCGTCATCATCTGTTACAACACCATGTACCCAATCCTCACCACAATCTAACTCATACACCCAATAATCAATAAGCGGATACTCAGAATCATCTTTAAATATTCTGTTAAGCAGCAGAAGAGTCGTATCAATAGTCGGTGTGTTTCTAAAATATTCACCATCAACTCCAACACCTCTAACCGCATCATAGATTTTGTCCTGAAATCTAATTTCATTTACAATGCCAGTCATAACCTTGTTAAATTCATCATAGGATAAAATATTCATCATTCTTTTACACCTCACTCAGTAATATAAAAATCAAACAAACCATCTCTCATATCTAGTCTTCTGAGTTCGCATCCCCAAAAAATTGTTTTATCAACCGTTTCCAGAAATGTGATCTCATTGCCAAAGAGTTTCTTCATCCAGTTATAGGTGTTCGCCGATACGCCAATTATCGGGAAGTCACCGTGTTTGTCATGCGTGTCATCTCTGATGTCAAGGATCTTGTCAACAAAGTTGTCCTTAAAATCATCGGTGTTAACCATCGAACCGGGCAGATTAATATTCTGTGCAAAAGAATTAACAAGTACCATAAGTTTCATTTTTCTCCTCTCTGTGTTTGGGTTAATCAATACTCTCTATATATTACTTCTGATTTTTGTTTTGAATTTTTATACGAAATGTGTTTAGACTGGTTTTACACATTGATTTGTTTTTGTGTCCCAGACAAGATATGGTTTTGGAATAGGCATCCATGCAATTACTGGGCATTCATCCTTCACAACAATTTCAAAACCGCTAAGAGTAACATCGATTACAATCCACTTTTCACCATCCCATCCAAATATATCTACCAACTCAACACCAGTTGGCGGCATGTATCGTGGATCTATAGAAACTAAATACCAACCTATATCATTTGGCAGTCTATCATTTACAGAAGTCCATACACCACAAAAACGATATTCTTCCATTTTTTTTATTATCTCCTTTATGCTTTTACCAATAACAGAACCAAATGAAATATTATCCATTCTCAATCCTCGTATTTTGTAATACTAAACAATGTGTTATTTTTATCTCCATAATCTCTAACCGTCGTAAAATGCAAATCAAAATCTGCATGTTTTGAAGTTACCACCCTATGGATCGAGCCATCACCTAATTCAAAATTAGCGTAATCAGTAGATACTTCTATCGCACTATTTGGCGTTGCAACCACCTTTGAAGTAACCGTCATGTCGCCCATTTTCAACTTAAGATAAAACGGTTCTAAACTGTTGATATCTATACAAGACATATCAAAATAACTAGTACCACAATAAGGGCACTTATTTAATGTTGTATCATAAGGAGCAGCACAATTAGGGCAATTTCTCGTTCCCATCTTTTTCAACTTCTTTCCTAATAATTTCAAACATCTCGTCAATAGTCTTGTCCCCAATAGGATATGTAATAGGGGACAGACTACTTCTAGCGAATACACCTTTAACAAGATCAATGAAAAATGTCACAGTACCATCATCTCCACCATAAAACGTTTCCCACTCTTTATCGCTAAGTCTGTCTCTGATATGTAACTGTTCAATTGCAAGATTGTCAAAACTCACAACTCTAAACCCATCAACAACAGTTTCAATTTTATTTGCAAGTCCAGAAACATTGGTTATGATTGACAAACAGTTGCCAAGTTTACTGAAATATTCTTCGCCTCTACCAATTTGTTTGTACCCTAAAATAAGAAGTTTTAAACCACGCCCCATTAAATATCTAATGTCTTCTAATGGTGTAATTCCAGCAATAACATGAATAACAGTGTTTGGGTATTGCTTAACCATATCAATAAAATCTCTTTGAGTTGGGTCTGTTAATGAAATACCAACACCTTTAATCAAATCATCAGAAATCGCTTCACGTAGAAATTTTCTAATATCGCTTCTCATAAAATGATTCTGGTTAACAGTAACGTTGACAATAACCTTTCTGCTATGCATCTCCCATAAAAAAGAAAAAATATCATCCGGGATTGGACACTGAAGATTAATAGCGATCTCCGTGTATGGATGCATGGTTTCAAAAAACTTCCAACCAGTTAGTTTCCCGTGTTTGCCAGTAGGAGAGCACCCATAATAGCACCATTTGCAACCATTGTCACAACATTGAGAAATCTGGATATCACATGATTCGCTGAACTCAAATTTAAAGTCATCGTCCATTGTGAAATGTTCTTTTGTACCATCTTCATAAAGAGTCGTATATGTATTGCCGTTCTTATATATCGCTATTTTTTTCATTATTGCCCCTTATCCGTTATAACCATAAATAGAAACAGCAACTATCTCATCACCATGCTCGGTTGTATATTCTGTAGTTTCTATCTCATAATAATCTCCACATGGATTTTCCCAATATTCATCTGAATATATTTTATATTCTTCACTTTCATTTTTATTAACCCATGTATCATTCACCCAATCCCATGCCCAATCAGGATCATTCCATTTCCTGTTCAAATCTTTATATTCTTCTTTAGTCATAATAGTAAGAGTATTCGTACTACTGCTATTAGTTTCCCATACACTTGTTCTAATCTGTTTTTTCATCTTCGCTCTCTTCATAAAGAAAATAATCGAAACTTCCTCGTTTCGGGAATCTTAATACAATAGAATCCTCATTGATTAACCCACATTCAATAAGACTAGAAAGTTCACAATATTCGTCACCATCAATTACAACAACAATGTCTTTTCGTACAAGATAATCCTCTAATGACAAATTATTATCTTTTAGAAATCTTTTAAGTAATCCCAATGATTGATGATCTATCGTACCAAACTTAGGCACATCAAACCAAGCCTCCTCAATTGGTCTACCGTCTATGTCTACATTTTTATACATACCTCTAACCAAATCATCTTCAGATAAATCTTTCCGTTCATCTTTATCTACATAAATAAGTTTCTGATAAGGCACTTCCTCAACTTCATCAAAATATTCTGTATTACCATCTGAATAAATTTCAAAAGGTTTATCATCCCATCTGTCCCATTCAATATCGTCACATCCAATAAGACGAATGAGCAAAGGTCTAAACATCTCATCAAATGTTTTTTCACTTTTAACATAAGATTCAATACTGTAATTATTTCCACAATATTCAGCAACGGCATAAGCAAGTTTATCTGTAAATGTCACAAGAACATTGAAAGGAGAGCGCCCAAACTCATTATCCCAAGGGTCAATCTTTACAATTTCCTTTTCGTCATTCTTATGGCGGTCTTTATACCAATCTTCATCAAGATAAAACTCATGGCGAATTTCTTCCTGTGTCATTCTGATATTTGAATTTTTCTTTGTAACCACCAAGCTATGCATCGAGGAGGAGTTGGATTCCCATACTGATTTTCTAATTTGATACTTCATCGTTTATTATCTCCTTATTACTATTGTTGAAAGAGTATTCTCCGTAATATTTTTCTTCTGCTTGTTTTCTTGCGTTAATTGCATCATCTAATTTTATATAATTACCTAAAAATACTTGTTTACCATTAACTCTAATGTAAGCAGTATATCTATTTGTTCTCTTATTGAAAGACACCCCTGTACATCCACTTGTATTGTTTTTAGATATGTTTCTATTGCAACAATTTCTAGCTTGTGTGGTAATTCTTAAGTTTTCTTTTCTATTATCATTTTGTGAATTAGCTCTGATATGGTCTACGACTACATTCGGATTATCCAATACCCCCATTATTAATCTATGCATACAAATATCTTTACCATTATATAAACCACGCAAATAGCGCCTATTTTCTAATTTCCCACCAAAATGCCAATCAGTATCTTTTATTAAATCATAATCTTCCTTATCAAAATAAAATGAGTCACCATTACTTGTGTATCCAACGCCGTAATCAAAAGATTCTAAATCATATTTATTATGTTTTATACAAATTCCCTTTTTAGACGCTCCTAGTTTTTGACTAACTTCTTTGTGTAGACAACCACATGACTTAACTCGCCCACTAGTTAATGATGCTCCTCTTACAATTTTCTTATTTCCACAATCGCATTGACATAACCATCTTGTCTTATGTTTGCCCGATTTCTTATCTATTTCATCGTCTGCTCTTTCCAAAACAACAAGTCGTTCAAATCTTTGTCCAATTAGATTTGAGCAATGTTTGTTACTTGATAACTTAACATCTTCTTTCATTTATCACCATTATTTCCTCCATTTTGATACTTCATATTTTTTACCTCGTTAATAATTCAATAGTTTTTGATACTGGAGACACATGCCAACCAACTAAGTCAACAATCGCATAAGGAATAAAGATAATAGCGCAAACACCAATAGTCAAAACCACAATAAATAAAATAATAGATTTCCAGCTATCCCATATATCATCAAACCAACCTTTCTTACATCTAACTACAGTAGCAAGACTCGTTAAGATTAAAATACAAATACAACCCCAAACCACAAGAGTAATTTTATCCATTGTTGTATAATATCTACAAAGTTCATCTACCAAATAGTTTGCCGTTACGCCAAATTTTTCACACAACTTATTAATTATTTCATCCATACTTATCTCCCTTTAAGAAATAGAAATCGCATCCGCAATCGATAATAATTCATCCAATGCATTGGCAGTACTACCGTCATCAAACTCATCAAATGACATCTTATCAATCTCACCATTCATAAACTTCTCGATTTGTTCTCTGTTATTTTGCGTGTTGTCAAGGCGTATACATGAATCTACTTTATTGTCTGTAATCTCTATATAAATAATTTGTTCTTTGCTTTTAATATTCCCAAACTGTTCAGATTTAGCGATTACAAAAACCCCATGAATAGCACCCCTTGAACCAGACACAAGAACTGTGCATTCAGTCTCTGGATAGAAGAGTTCATAAAAGAACCCCGTCATGTCATAAATTTCGTAAGGACAATAACATCTGTTTTCAAGATAATCGTTCATATCAGCAATTTCCTGTAACTTCATTTAATTCCACCCCTTTTTTAAAACATAACTTTCAATTTCTTCTGAAAATTCAACTGGAAACTCTTTATTAATTGTTATAGTTGGCGCTTCATTTTCATAAAACATAATTTCAACACTAAGACTTTTGTCGTATTTTGTACCGCCAATAATATCTTCTGCGTTTGCTTTAATATCTTCACACGCCTGCTTTAGCAATAACACTTTTAATTCTTTGTTCATACCTCTTTAGCCTCTTTAATTCCTTTGTATTCCAAACAATCTGTATCAAGTAAAACTACATTTGGTAGTTTAATTGTTATTAGTCCGCTAAGTTGAGAAAGTGTTTTTAGTTTCTCAATTGATGGATAACATTTTGGATCTATAGTCAAACAACTTATCGTTATAGCACCATTTATTATCCGCTCCAACGTAATGGCGGTGTCTAAATCAAAATCAATAGTTATTTCATTTACATATTCTATTCTGCTCATATGTCCAACCTTTCGTTGTAACAATCCACAGCATCATCTAAGATATTAAAATTCCAATAAAGAATTCCGCCTTTCACTGATTCAGAAACTGTATAACGCAATTCTTCTTTTTCATAATCTATTTCAGAATACAATCTGACGATTCTATGTTGAGAGGTGTCTTTATCATAAAGTGTTTTACTTGCCATTTCTATTGTTGGATGCCAGTCATAAAAATCTTCTACAAATATTTTATTAGTCATTCATCGAACTCCAAAAACACATGCTTAGAATCAGTGCCATACATAGCCACAGTCTTTAATTCATAATCAGAACTAAAATCTTTTTCCTCTCGTACAACAATCGCATCTGGATTAAAACCCTTAAGCACATCAATTAATTCATTAACAGTCATTCTGTTTTCACCCCTCATCTTTCTCTTCTAAAAATTCTTCTAACTTTTGTTTCATCTCTCTCAACTTCTTATTCGACTGGTACAATCTGTTGTCCCGACACCAGTCACACGACCCATGACAACGGCAGGATTTATCAATCCTCTTACTGCCCGTATAAGGATGTTTGACAGTCTTGTTATGAAGTTTCCAGTTATACTTTTTTGATTTCATTGTTTCACCCATAATTTACTTCTCAAAAGAAAAGTAAAATTTACAAAATTCCTTTAAAAGAAAAATCAGTCATCGCATGAATTTTTCTCAATCCAGTTTTCAAGCAACTCCCTCATCCTTTTAGAGGGTATGTATAATGTTATCGGTTCGTCATTTCTTATTGCCGATCTCCAGATGCACTGAATCATTTCCGATAAAGCAAACAGATCCTCGTTTGGTTCAATTCCTTTACTCCTAAAGAACTGCATTATGTTTGTGTTGACGAATCTGTTGACGACATATGCCACAACATTTCTGTCCGCATAATTATTTGATGCTCTTGTGTTTGGTACGATATAACCACTTGAATATCCCTTGCCACTCAACCTTTCTTTCGATTGCTTGAATGCCGCCCACAAACATTTAGACGACTTAGCTTTGGTGATGTTCTGAAAATAATTGTGTAAATTACTTTTGACCTTTTCTATACCACTCTTATTTGATTCTCTGCCGTACCAGCTATATGAAAGACTGTAGTTGTCGTCGCCAATGGCGTTCATCTTATCGTTATGAATAATATTGATAAGTTTCCTATAGTTTTTCTTTGTCTTATTCTCTTTTGATTTGTCGGCGGTAAGGGTAAAATCCGATGTATTGTTCCCAGTAATATAAAGGTTGGTATAATTCAAGCCAAAGTATTTGAAATAACACGACATGAAAGATCCCTCAAACAAATACGTCAAAACATAAAGTTCTTTAAAACACGTCAAAATCTTTAAAGGAAAAATCCGTATCATAACACCGCCGTTGTAATATGCAAGTTCGCCGTTATCGGCTAATTCTTTTTGTGGCGTAAAAACACCCCAGTACTTATCATCTCTCCATTTAATAAGCCCGGAGTTTTCATCAACATCTACATAGGCTTTTAGCAGTGCGGCTGTGTCGTAAGTATTAAGTCCGTCTTCTCCGTCAAACTCATAAGAGTTCGCACAGTCTATAGTCTCATCGATGAAGCATATGTACCCAAACGACTTTATCAACTCGATCTCGGCATCAGTAAATTTCGCAAACAGTTGATGTGTCGTGACGATGTTCTTTCCCTCTTCCAGTAAAGAATGAAGTCCATTCAGTTTTCTGCCCTCTTTGTAAAAAGGTTTCATAACACTCTTTGTGCTACATGAATCTTTTATTCTGTCTACCTCAGACAAATAGGGGGCTACATACATAAAGCGCACTGAGTCTGGTAATGAGTTAATGTAGTTAATGGCACTGGTTGTTTTGCCACTACCCATGACCGAATCAACAACATAGTATTTGCAATCAGTTACTTCATCCAAAAAATTCCCCCTTTCGTAGTCTTGTTAAAAGTTACTTCCGAAAAGGTTATAAAAAAAATCGTAAAAATCAGATATCCACTGCCGTAGGCAGTACCCATAGCACCTTGCTTTTAATCATTCATTTCAAAAAAAGTACCACTTCGGTTCAAAAAAGTACTTTTTTTACAAAAAAAGCCTTTATTTATGGGCTTAATCGGGTGTGGGTCTAGTAAATATAAATAGAGAAAGAAAAATCATAATGTTTAAGACATAAAAAAAGACTCACAACGTGAAGTTGTTCGTCTTCGCTAAAAGTTATTAAAGCCAGTAAGAGAAAAATCTTAATCGTAGATAGATCGACAAAGGCAGAGGGTATAGATGACGTGTAGGCTGAGACATGAAAACGTAAATGTATCGACAACCTTGCCAGTAAAAGAAAAAGTGTAGGTTGCGACTTGAGACCTGAATGTTACTCATACACTGTAGGATATCGATAACTTCCATGTTGAGAGGTTAAATTTTGGCTAACGCCATTTAAATTAAGGAGAGTCCATAACAAATTGTGACCTAGAGTTCTCAGCCAATAAAATAAAAAACGACGTAAGTCGTAATTTTAAAAAAGTAAGAACACCCAGCCACTAATATAAGATGACGTGAGTCATCATTTTAATTTAGTAAGAGAGGCTGGTGGCAAACTGACAACAGGCAGGGTATCGATAACATTTATGTCAGAGAGAATCTGTAGGACTGTGTATCTTTTTCTTTACAGGCTAACAGCATGACTGCCTTTACTTTATCGACACACTGAAGTTCAGTCGATACATGTTGGCTGTGATAATTAAATTAAGGCTTACGCCTTTTTTCTTTAAAGGCTGAGAGTGGGAGAGTGGTTTTATTATAGACGTAGTGGGTGGGGCAGTAGTAGTGGACTACAACCACGGATATATTTTGTTAAAATCTTAACGATTTATTGTAAAAACTTAAAGTTTTGTTTAATTTTTCCTGTAAAAGTTTGTAGTTTAGTCTACGTTTTGCCAGTAAAAGTAAAAGTTTTTGTATTGTTTACAGGGTATTTGTTGGTAAAATCCGCAGTAAATTGCTGGTATTTTGGGGTAAAACTTGCAAAAACTGCGCAAAAAGCAGGGTATTTTAATGGTTTGTTTCAAGCTGTTTTATTGCGGTATTCACTGGGGATTTTGTTGAAGATCTGGAAGTATCGGGTTTTGGAGCGTTTTATAGGGAGAGTAGAGATGGGTGGGAGAGTAGTGGAGTGATGAAAATATGAGGGGTCGGAGAAGTGGTGTCGTTGGCGCCGGGGGCGGATCAGCGGACGCTTCATCGTTGTAAAGCGCCCCAGTGCTAAAGTCCTATTACCTACGGGTTTACCGGGTTTTACGCTTCCATCAAAAGCGTAAAATCGAACAGACGTTTGTTCCTGAGCCGGACGCCCCCTTCTGTGCTACTTCGTATAGCACAGCTATCACAAGTCGGTGGCGTTATAGTCAGATTGACTATTATGAGTAGTATTCGAAACTACATTGTACACAATTAAATGATACTCGATTAAATCATCCTCAATATAACATCACACAATCAAATAAAACAAAATTAAATGATACACAATTCAATATCGTCAAATCAAATAGCGCATAAACGAATTGAACGCAATTTAACATATACAAAATTAAATGACATGCGACTGAATAGCGCACTAATCAATTGAACACAATATAATTGACGCTTTAATCAATTTAGCGCAATTAGATTTAATGCAATATAATTGATCACCTGTAAATGATGTGCAATGTATTAATCATTACTACGTCACGTAGTATCAAAAACTATGTTCAAATTATCGCAACATAACGCAATAGAGTAGTAGTATTTGTAACAGTTTCGTAACATATAGGCGTTTTGCTCTTCGTCAAGTTGCACAAGATGCCGACTCCGAGCCAGTGACTGATCACCGCTTAAAGCCTCAAAAACCCTTTATTTAAAGGCTTTACAGCTCCTGGTTATGTTGCACAATAAAATGTCGAGTTATCGCCTCGGATGCTTAATAAAACCGTAAAGAGTGTCGAAAACATGTACAATTAGCGTTTACAGGCTCAAATTGTCAGACAATATCGTAAATTGTCAGATGCAAAATTTGGGGGGTTTCAGAGTCGCTAGGGTACACTTGTAAGGGTAAAAAAACCGACAGACGCATTTCAAACGATTTCGGTCGTTTTGCACAATAAAACGCCCGATTTTAACGAAATAGCGTTCGTTTAAAGGCTTTTTCTGTCCAAAATATCGTAAAATGTTGTGCAAAATGCCAGTGAACGAATGTACGAAAAACGAAAAAACGTACACGTTTATCCAAAAATCGTTTAAAAATTGCAAAAAATGGCGTTTTTTGAGGGCATCCGAACACGTCAAAACAGGCAGTTAGTACCACCTAATAAAATTGTGTTAAAATTTATATTATTGTGCCTGAAATAGACACAATTTAAAATAGAGCTGCTGACTTGATAAAATTTACACCTACCGGGTCAGTAGGCAATTTAATACAGTAAAGCGCTAAAACCTGGTCGAGCAGTAGGCAATTTAATACACTAAAGTATTGAAGTGGTAGTAGTCGGGGGCTTCCGCCAGTCGGGGGCTTCCGCCAGTCGGGGGCTTCCGCCAGTCGGGGGCTTCCGCCAGTCGGGGGCTTCCGCCAGTCGTGGGCTTCCGACTCTATTTTTTTGCCTTTATAGGTACAAACACATTCAAAAACGCATTTCCAGACAATCGAAAAATGTGATATTTAAAGGCTTTTTTGACGTTTTAAAAGTGCGCTTTTTGTCGTGTTCCTTCTATATAATCCGAAAATGGTATTGTGCAAAATATACAAATAAGATTGTGCAATATTACTACTTGAAATACCCTTTAATCGGAGGTATGATACGTACTGTCAGATGACGAAAGCCACTGACACGGTAGCAGATAACTTTTTTGAAAAAGGTGTTGACACACCTAACAAGGTGTGGTAGGATACAGTTACATCAAACAAGCCACTTTATAGGAGGTACGAAATGCCTAAATATTCAAGGGACGAGCGTAAAGCTTATTACGCTGAAAATCCGTATACCGTAGTAAAGGGTAGCAATGGCTTTGCTGCTGTTGACCCTAAAACAGTTCGAAATGACCGTCTTAATTTTTCCGATGGTAACGAAAAAGTCGGACGTGTCGGATGTTTCAACCTTCCCGTAGCATATAGTTGTGTGCATGACTGTGAGTGCTATCTGAATGGTGACTGTTATGCGTGTGGCGGTTGCTACAATTTCGCCGACAATCAAGCGATGTATTCAGAGAATTTTGCATACATTGTATCCCATAGCATTGATGATTTTGTCAATACCGTAGTAGATGAGATCTATTACCGTGGATGGGGTCTCTTTAGATGGTTCACATGTGGGGATATCCTCAGTGTATCCATGTTTGACGGCATGGTTCAAATTGCGAAAAGATGTCCCGCCATCACTTTTTGGTTCTATACCAAAAAGTATAGGATGGTTAACGCATGGGTATCCGCTCACGGCGTTGACGCTCTCCCCGACAACTTAACAATCATTTTCAGTCACTGGCGTAATAGGGATGGATCTTTTTATCCCATGCCTAACCCCTACAATTTCCCGACATCCGAGTTTATCCCTGTCGGACATGAGGAGGAGGCTAAATTTGTGACACATGTTTGCCCTTGCAGTGACCCCGATGTTGTCAGCACTTGCGAAACCTGTGAACATCCCTGTTTCAAGCTCAAAAGGGGCGAGAGCATGGCACTGTTAGAGCATTCCACAAAAGCCACAAAAGAGCGTGATAAGGCACTCAAACAGGCTAAAAAGGCGCTCAAAAAAGCGAAAAAGAGCGCATGACATAACAGGCAATGCATGGTTGCATATAGGCTTATGGTCTATAGGTGGTTCGATTCCACCAACTGCCATTCTCTGTTAGGGGCTGACGCCTGACGGTGCGGTTTCTGACATGAAACGACACACTATAACTATACCCAAATAACAAGTGAGGTGCAATATGAGATGGTATACTATTTTAGATGACTTTCAAGACAATGGAGATGGTGCGGAAGAATGGGATGATGCCGTGCGTGGTGCAAACGCAATAGGCTCAAACGTCATTATCGATGACATGAACCATGTATATTACAGAGTTGGCGATAATTGGGTAGAATTCTAAAAGGGGTAAAATATGGCATACGTTGATTTTGTCAGACATGACGGAGAGAAGCAATTCTGCAAAAAGTGGTAAAAGAGAAAAGGGGTGATAGATTATCTAAGCCCCCCGGCGGAGGTCGAGAGGCTTAGGTGATACCATCAACCACACAACAGGAAAGAGAGGAAAAGGAAATGAGAACGGATTTTTATCAGCATGTTTATGATGTAGTGGAAGATGCACTGACGGAAGCGCTCATTAAATTGCAGACGGAAAATGGAATCACTGACGGCGGATGTGATCCGCTTGTATCTCATCAGTATGATGAGGCACTGGAAGACATGGCGGAAGCGGTCAGACTGGTTATCGAGAATCAGAGAGGTGGAAAGAGATGATGAGGAAAGCACTGATAGGAATCGGAATGACGGCACTTGTTGCCGTCTCAGGAATCAGAGTAGGTTCTGCGGAAGTAGAACCGAATCTGTACCCCACAGTGGGGTATGTGACGGAAGTAGACACGGAATCGGATACCGTCACATGGAACGACGGATGGAACGACTGGACGTTCTACGGAGTGGAAGACTGGATGGTTGGCGATGGAATCGCCGTCATCATGTCGGACGAGGGAACGGAATCTGTCAAGGATGACAGAATGGTGGAAGCTAGATACTGGAATCCCGATACGGTCACGTTGGGATACTGGGGGGAAAAATAATTGTTGACAAGCCACTGGAACGGTGGTAAGATAAAGAGGAATCAAAGGTAAGTGCTACCTAGAATGGAGGAATCAAAATGACACTTAAGGAATTAAAGAGGGGCGATATGTTCACACTGAAAGATATTGAATTCCCTAGGGAATCGCAAGTTTACATCAGAGGGGAATACGACAGGGGAAGCAAGACGTACTCTTGCATCAAGTGGAATGATGTGAACAAAGAGATCTTCCGCAAGGGAACGACAAAAGTTTATACGGAATTCACGTTCTAACTTGTCGATTGATGAGCGCTCACTACGGAATTGAGATGGTAGGGGGCGCTGATGAGCCGACAGGCTGACGGAAACAAGAAACCCAACAACAAGAGGAAGAGGAAGCGGAATTATGAAAGTTAAACTGGAAGACGGATACAGAGGAAAGTATACACTGGATGACCTCGACATGGCAAAAGCCGTGATCACTGCGGAAAAAGAGGACGAGCTATCCGCCAAGGAATGGGCAGAATACGCAGTCAAAGAGGCTCTGAGGAACGAGGATGGATACCCTGTAGAAGTCCTAAAAGCGGAAGCAAGGACAGCAAGGAACTGCCGTATCAATTGGAATCGATATGGAGAGGGGACAGGAATGATGGATGTATGGATTTCCTTTGTTGCGGAAACAACAGAGGGGTTCATCAAAGGCGGAGCGTATCTGTCCGACATATGGGATACAGGAAGCACGGAATATAAACAGCATATGTACATCAGATGGGCGGACTGGACTGACTGAAGAGAATCGGATCAGCCCTCTAGGGAATCAGCTTAGAGGGCTGAACGGAATAACGACAGAACCTGGTCTAAAATTCGTTCTTGACATACCACTGGAACGGTGGTAAGATGAAGAGGAAGTAAAGGGAAGCACCACTAAAAGGGGGCAGAATTATGATGACAATCTACACATTCGAAACGGTTGCAGATAATTGGAGTGACTACGGAAGCACACACTTCAACGTCATCGCTTCATCGGAACGAGAGGCTTGGAAAAAAGCCTGTGAAATTGAACACAGGGAGAACATCATCGGAATCATCCGATACAGGGTGATTGGGTTCTAATGGAAAGGAGAATGGAATGTACATCGTATATCACGGATGGATTGATGGAGAGCCTGTAGGGGAATTCAGAACGGTGAAAAGTGCGGTCAAATATATAGAGTCACAGGAATACCCCGAGGAATACTGCTTTGAGAAGAAAACCCACCGCAACAACGTTTTGCGTGGAATGGAAACTGGAAAAATGTGCATTTGTGAATACTGCTATAACGAATTAAGAAGCAGAGGGGAACGAGTCAAAATCATCGACAGATATGCAGTGGACATCTCAGAGGAACGGAGATGTGATCTCTGCGAGGAAGTAGATGACCTGATGGAAGTGGAAACGAGGTGATGCATCAGCTTCAGCATTTCGATAGGAATCGGAGTGCTGAGACAGGGATATCACCCGGAACGGAAACCCAATAACAAGAGGAAGAGAGGAACAAGATGGAAGTAAAGGTAAAAGATTTTATGCGCTTATGCGGAATAAAAGAAGAAAAGGTCATGTTCTATGAATGTGACACGATGGAAACAATCATCGTCCCTGTGGCTGATCTGTTCGACATCGTCAGACTTCCGCACACGGACATCTACAACGTCAGAGCGGAATACGCCGACATCATGGAAGCGGAAATTGCTTCTTGGGAATATGATGAGAGCGGAATCCTTTGCATCTTATATTTCACATGACAGGGGGAACGAGGAATGAGAAGAGAGTTTGCTACGGCAGATGGAAGTTACGAGGGAAGACTGGTTGTTTATAGGTTGGAATTCTTCTATATCGCTACAAAGGAAAAGGTAATAGCCGATGAGTGGGAAGTCGAAGACTGGAGATATCCCGAACTGACGGCGGTCGATTGCATGGTGTCCGATGGATATGACTTTGAACAGTCGGATCTGGACAGCGGAATTATTGTGACGCTGTTCATTGAGGAAAAGCCTGTAAGCTGTGTCGTATGGCACGGATACGGAATGGAAAACATTGATGAGATTTTTGAGGTGGAAAGATGAGATTGGAAGTGTTTGAAAACTATCATTATGGGATGGAGCTGGCTGTGTTTAGCGGAAGCGATGTAGTCGCAATCCTTTATACTTTTGAGGAAAACGACATCAACAATGCAATCAATGAACTTGCGGAAAACAACATGGCGTATCTTGGGTGGAATGATTACTGCTATCACACGGAGAATGTGGTGGAAGCAACAATCGAAAAGTATGATGATGACGGAAACCCTGTCGATATCACGGAGCATCCGTGGACTCTTCAAGAGTTGTACGATGACTTGTGGGAATATTCGGAACTAATAAAGGAAGTTTATATATAAGTAATATCTGATTGGAGAGTGCAATGTACGGAGTTAGAAGCTTTTACAAGGGAAAGATGACAGAGAAGTGGTATGATTCGGAAAGTGATGCAAGGTCAGAGGAATCTGAGATGGATGGAAACGTCTTTCTGTTGCGTGGAAATAGCGGAGCTTTTGACGTAATCGACACCTTAAAGGAATGCCGTTTTGTGGTAGGAAAAGAATATGCATTCCGTCAGTATGGAGTCGGAGATGTTGGCAGAGCAAGACTGATCACTCTACAGGGTGACGATGCCTATATCAACGTGACGGAAGCCAGTGACGAAGCCCTGATAGGGTGGAAGCGTGGCAAGCTGATAGGCGGAACGATTGCAAGTAAGAGAGGGCTTGTACTGTACGCAAGTAACCCGGTTTGATGGAAAGATATGAGGTGACAAAATGAACATGACTGTATTGGAAATCATCGAGGTTTTTGAGGACTTTTTGAAAGACAGGGGAATTAGAATCCCCACATCCGATGTAGAGATGGAAGCGGATGACGCTTTAGAGGGGAACGATGCCCTTATTTACGGAAGCGATTTCTGCGAGTTAGAGGAAGCAATCAGCAGTTGTTTGGAGATAAGGGGGTAATAGAATATGAGGCAGATCAGCGTATACGATACGGAAGCGGAAGCCATTGAGCGCATCTGCGAAGACAATGATGTAACTGAAGCGGAACTGATTGAGGAACTGATGGATTACATCGAAGACGTAAAGGCTTTTCATAGTTGGAAATAAAACCTGGATTTGTGTAAAAAAGTGTTGACAATCCACCTAATAGGTGGTATCATTAAAGAGAAGTAAGGAACTGACTCCGAATAGCATGGAGTCAACCCAAATAATGAGAGGAGACTGATATGGGATACCTTTATGAGAAACAGGATTTTCACGGTTGGACGGAAGACAAAGCATGGGTAACGAAAGATGGAAGAGTGGAATTCGATGACGGATCTGTTATGGAATTCGCAACGGTCGATGAGGCAGAGGACTGGCTTTACGAGAGGGGATATAGAATATGAGGTATTATAAGGTTTATAGGAAGTGTTGCAGAGTGGCAAAAAGCGTAGAGGAACTCTCGTGGGAAGAGTTTGACCAGTCCGTCTGGAATGAGGCGTGGGAAGATGCTTACGTCACTACGGAGCAGAGAGATGACGAGGAAGACGATGAGTGGCTTGACAAGGTGGAAAGCCGTGCCACAAGTGTACTTGACAAATACTTTGAACAGGCAGAAACGGAGAGCGGACTTTGTGCCGGAGATTTCTATCTATACGTAAGGGGTGATGATACGCATCCGTGGGATATGAAAAGACCTGATTAAAAAGCAAAAAAACTGTTGACATGCCACTTAATAGGTGGTATCATATAAGAGAAGTAAGGAACTGGTATCACTGATTGAGTGCTTCAGCCTTGAGGAAGTTGAAGCACTGAGACGGGGAATCAGCCCTACAGAAACAACAAACCCAATAACAAGAGGAGATCTGAAAATGAAAGCTTACAAATTACTTCGGAAACTTAATGACGGGAAACTCCATCCACTTTTTATTAATAAAAGGGAAGCGACACCAATCGGAGTGTGGATGAAAGCCGAGTGTTACCCTACAAAAGGATTTGCAGTCCGTCAAGGCTGGCACTGCTGTTTTACACCGATTGCTCCGCATCTTAAAACAAAGCTTGCCAATGGCGAAGAGCGTGTATGGGTTGAGTGCGAGGTAGAGGATTGGAAGTCCTATGACAGACCTGAGTCACAGGGCGGTGCGTGGATTCTTGCACAAAGAATGAAAGTTAATAGGGAATTGACTGCTGAAGAGGTCGATGAAATCATTAGTGCAAAGAGGGGGTGATAACAGAATGAGAATCGTTTATTTGTTTGACATCACATTTGAGTACAGGGATGAGTTTAAAGAACATTTTGGAGATGGAACTTTCGTTCACGGCTTCTACAGTAAGTCGGCTGATCCAAAGAACATCAGAGCCGTAGCAAACAGATACATGAAGAAGCATCACATCCCGGCACGAATCGTCAGTGTCGGAGAGCCACAGATGAAGCTTCAGGTTCGATGCAGATAGGGGGTAAGCATGAACAAATTGGAATTAAAGCGTAGTTTTCTTGAGCATATCGTGAGGGGATGCGGAGACTACAAAGGGCTTCATGCAACAATTAGAAAACACAAAGCAATATTCCGGGCATACGGCATAACAACATATCTTAATGAGGTTAATTTCGATACACAAGAAGTCATGTTGTGCGTGAAGAAATGCCTTGAGGATATGAGAGGAACAGACGATGATATCCACTGGGGTTACAATGACCCTGAACAGGGCGAGACTGGCGAGGATGGTGGAAAATACTATCTGTTTGTGGATACAGGAATTTAAGGAGTAAAACATGGGATACGAGAGCAGATTATATGTAGTAAATAGATACAAGGCGAGTAACTGGAACGATTATGTGTTTGCAGAAAGAATCGCACAGTTTGACATGTGTTGTGTTGGATGGAATCCAGACAAAATCTTCACGACACCAATCGATTTTTATATCGGATACGATAAGAATGATGAGCCTATATATGATGATATGTATGGCAAGAGATGCGGAATGGCATCCGTAGCCGATGTGATCACTGCCATTGAGGCACTTGAGGAAAGAGAGCATTACAGGCGATTTAGTCCATTGCTAGGCTTTTTGAGGGGGCTTGACGAGTCAGAATGGGATGACTTGAGGGTAGTACATTTCGGATATTAACCCAATAAAATATAAAAAAGGTGTTGACATACTACCTAATAGGTGGTATCATATAAGAGAAGTCAAGAGTGGTTGACTTAAAGGGTAACTGATAAGCGGACTTGCGGAACAGATCCCAGTAACCGTGTACAAGGGCTGTGCTTCTACGGAAGATAACGGTACGGACGCAAGCGACCACTCAATAAAACCCAATAAAGAGAGGAGACGTTATGACAACAAATGAGATGATTTACAAAACCATTTCAACAAAGCTTACAAAGACACCAAAGTATAAGGATGTATTAGAGGATATGGGCTTCCGTGTATACGATTCTGGTGACAGTGTATGCGGATGTTGGACGGTTGGACTGCCAGAGACAAATCGCATTGTCCTCTTCAGCAAAGGATACGACAACAAAAAGAGGTTGTATGGTGGCTACGATGACAGCCCAATTCATACCACTAACCCTAAGATGGTTGATTATGTTGGGCTTCTGAAGTCTAAAAGGATACCGCTTAGAGAGAGGCAGGGTTTTAATGGTGGAAAGTACGCCGATATTAGGTGGGTCATTGGACTTGAGATGGACTCTGTTAGGCGTTACGAGTATGAAATCGAGCGTTGTGAAAGAGCGATAGCAAGACATAAAGAAGATATCCGTGAGCATAAGCAGAGGGTGTCCGACATGATGGAAGAGGTAAGACGTAGCAGACAGAAGATGTAATTAAACCCAATAGCAAGAGGAGATAAATATGGAATATCTTTTAGAGGATCTGATAGAATTGGCGGTCTGTCAGGCACGACACGATTGGGAACAGATTAAGGGCATCGTAAAGTGGTGCGATGCCCACTATATGGAGATAAGCCTCGCAATAGTTGGGCTTCCCCTGTTGGCATTGATGATATTAGAGGTAATCTGTTGGGTGATGCTTAGAGAGCAGAATGCACAACTGGCAGAACTGGCGGTCAAGTTTAGATAAGGAGAATAAAATGACAGATAAGGAAAGATATGAGGTTCTTGTACAGGGAAAAATGTACGGTGAGATGAGCGAAGAAGAACTGGACATTTGTGACGAATATGAATGTGATTTGCTCATAAAGGGAATCGCCAAATTGAGAGAACAGGGTGTCGAAGATTACAAAATCAGCGCATATCTCCACGATTTGTATAATGATTACCTTGTGAACAACGATATATATATTGCCGACCAAGCCGGGATTTCCGATGAGGATTACTGCAAAGGGTTATGTTACTGGCGGTTTGAAATGGAAGAGGACAATCCATTATCTGAATATACTTATCAGAATGACGGACTTGTTTGAATCCGTTGGAGTCGAATAGAACAGATACGATGAGGACGAAGCTGAAGTCAGAGACTGTGAAGGAGATACAATGAAAGAGATTAAGGGAATAAAATATACAGAGGGCGAGTATTTTGGAGTCGGAAACCTGAGGGCATATATCGGAATTTATGGTTATATCTACTATGTCGGAGCGAATTCCGATTTGGAAAAGCTTTACGATGTATTTGAAAAGCGGTATAGAGATAATCCATATGACAAGAACGGAATTCTCGTTCCCCGGTATGATGTGCATCCGTTGATGAATGCAAATCGAAGCTATGGTTTAGAGATCCGAGACGGCAAATTCTGTATCGTGACTGCCGAAAAATTAGTTGAAAGAATTTTAAAATGGTAGTTGACAAACTACCGACCAGGTGGTATCATTATACTTGTAAGGAACAGTTAACAACCACTTGAGAGGAGATTTGATATGGCTTACATAGTCGATGTTTTTAAGGATTGGGATCATGCGGAACACCGCTTTGACACAGAGGAAAAGGCGAGGAAGTTCGCAAAGATGGCTTCCAAATATGGGACTGTGTTTCTTTTAAAAGAAACGGTGAGTCCGGGCATCTATGATATTATAGAACTGATTGAAGAGGGAGTCTGAGTCCGATTTCGGCGAGTCAGCTGAGAGGTTGAAGCGCCGAGATGAGAAGCAGAAAACCCAAATAAAGAGAGGAGAAGAAACTTATGTTGGTTTGTGATTTTTTAGAACTTTGTGATGAGGCAATGGATGTTGAGTTGGTGGACATTATGACTGGCGAAGTTACAGTTGTTGACACGGAAGCATTCATCGTTGGAGATGAGTTGGACGAATGGGTTGACGATGTTGTTTCCCATTCAGTACGTGGTTGGAGCGTCAAACACGGAAGACTCAGAATCGAGTATTAATAACCCAATAACGAGAGGAGACATTATGTATAAGGTAGGCGATGTCCGCATGGTGACATGCGTCAAAAACGGCAAGGTGCAGTACGTTACATACGGCGTATGCACCGCCGTCAATACCAACACAAATCCGCAGTTATGCGGTTCTACATGGCGGACATATTCCGCCAACAATGCACCTGAAGAGGTGCGCAATGCGGTTAACATCCGCACCTACTGCTTCTATTAAGGGGCAGTATAGAATAGACAAACATAAACACAAAGGGAGAAACCATGACAAGATTAAAGATGGATCTGAACAATTTGCTGAAAAGGGATGCCTATAAAAGTATAGATGACATGTATGATAAAGGGCTTATAACTTTGGATGAAGCCATTAAGATGATGGCTGAGAGAGTTGGGCTTGAAGAAAGTGTCTTCAGGACTGTAAAGGAAGACAGTTTTGTGATGGCTGATATGTCAGAGTATGATTTACTTAAAAAGGTAAGAGGGAGTTCCACGGATGCTCTTAGAGAGTACATGAGATGACACAAAGAGGGGGTACAAGTATGAGTATATCGTATATAGTTGGATATTGTACGACGTGGGCAGTAATCCTATTCATTTTACACTGTTTGTTATAAGGGGGATATATGAAGAGCGAAATTCTGAAGAACCTATATGATAGATTAAACCAGTTGAAGTTCGGCTATGAACAGAAGTGTGATAGTTTTAAGAGCATGACTGATATGCAGTTATATGGATCGATGTACCCTGTCAATGCGATTAATGCGCTTACGACAATGCAAGATACAAGGGTCAGAATTGATGAGTTACAGACACTCATCGCCATTATAGAGAATATGAGAGAGGAGTAAGATATGACAGTATACGAGGCATATAAGGTTGTAACACAGGATGGTTTAGCAAAGAAGCTTTATGACTACATCGGTCATGAATATAATGAAGAGGCTGTTATGGCAGATCTTGAGCATGATTACCTTACGATTAACGATGGACTCGATGACAACACATATATTTGGTACGAGGACGAGGTCTGTGAGGGTGCTATCTGCATTGAGGACGGCACTATTATAGGCAACACAGAGGGTATCCTGTGGTAAGAAAGGAGAGTTTATGAGAAGACAGTATTTCGTACATTACTATAAGAGATTTGGCAATACATATAGTTTGATGTATGCGGACACAGAAGAGGATTTAAAGCTTATACCTGAGGATGCAGAGCGTATCACGAGAAAAGAAGCTGAGAGTCTTGCGTCCACTGAAAATTACAGACGAAAATACGACAGTAGTTGCTCCGGCTTCGCCGATAACGCAATCTATCCAGTCGGTATGACACAGGAAGAGATGTGGGATCTGCCGAATAGTCGCAAGTACTACAAAGAAAAGTATATTTGGGAGAGGGTATAATTTATTCAAGAGTCGGTACATTGTATCGGCTCTTTTCTTATGTCTATATTTGCCGTTTTAAGCCGTTTAGAGACTGTTTTGCCTATCGTTTGGACACTACTCCTGGTCCTAAATAAAAAGCCTATATAGGGCAAATACAAGCTTATTATTTGCTTACAGGCAGTGAAAAAATTATCTATATTATTTTAAAAAAATTGTTGACAGGCAACTTGATAGGTGGTATCATAAGTACATCGATAAGAGATGAGCAACCTAAAAGGTTGAAAGCAAACCCAAGTAAAGAGAGGAGTTAGAAATGGCTAGAGCAGAGATGAAAGTTAAACTTGTAGGTGATTACCAGTACGACAGACAGAAGTATGCTGGATACGGTTACGAAACTGTTAACATCTACAAGATGGCAGATGATAATGGCAACATCTATGTATGGAAGACAACATCGTGGCTTGCATACAATGATGAGCCGATTAATCGAGGTTCTGTCATCGTAATCGTAGCCACAATCAAAGGCGAGTCCGAGTATAAGGGTGAGAAGCAGACCGAAATCAATAGGGTTAAGGTTAAAGAAGTCATCGAGATGGGCAAGAGCATCGAGCAGATCCAAGCAGAGAGAGAAAAGGCTAGAGAGGCTAAGAGGGCTGAACAGCTTGCATCCATTAAGGGCGAGGATTTCATTTGGACAATGCCCTACAAGCAGTACAAAGAGAGATACGCCGATTGCGAGACGGTTATCGACTCTTTCGTCCGTCCCCGGTTTGGAGTCAGCCACATCGATGTCATCATCCGAGAGGGTCGGCTTAAAGCCTCAGGTGTTAGAGGTAAGCACTTCCATTCCTATGCGCTTGAGTGGGAAGAGGACGGTGAGATAATCAGAGGCGTTTTCGTAGCAGTCGATTACGAACATGCCGAAGCACAGTTCCATAAGATGGTCGGCAAATACGCTGAATGCGAACTGGTAGAGCAGTATTGGTAATGGGTTGAGGGGTTATCCCCTCTTCCCAGTAAAAGAAAAGGAGACTGATATGCAGAAGCACTTTGATGAGAACGACTATATTTATAAGGTTCAAAAGTGTGTCATGTTCAAACACGGCAAGGGGATCAGCGAGAGCCTCAATATCATTTATCCACTTAGTTGGTATGTCAATACTGGCAGAGCATCTGCATCGTTTATAAAGGCGATGTACGAGGTCAAACCATACGTCATGGCTAGGCTTCTGGTCAAGGGCTATGACACAGGATCTCACGATGATGTAGTCAAAGCCATTAAGAAAAAAGTGGAGAAAGTTTCAAAATAGTGCTTGACTATACACCTGATAGGTGGTATACTCTAAGAGTAGACAGATGAGGGACAGGGGTTCAAGATGGCGGTCTTGCCTGTCCCACACAAACCCAAATAACGAGAGGAGATTAAAGATGGCTTATACCGTAGCGATGAGGGAAAAGATGGAGAAGAGACTTGCAAAGGTGTTTAAGGAGTGTATCGAGGAGATGGATGCTATCGATATCCCTTATGGCAACATCGTAGAAGTGACCGTTAATTACAGGGCTAAGAGCCGTTGGGGTCAGTGTTGCAGAAGATACGAGAATGGCGTGGTTTACAAAATCAACATTAATTGCGATCTCTGCCATCCTGATGCGTCAGAGAGGGGACTCAAGGAAACCATCATCCATGAGATTCTGCATACTTGCCCCGACTGCATGTGCCATACAGGCGAGTGGAAGAGACTGGCAAATCTCGTCAACGATTGCTACAACTACAACGTGAAGCGTTGCAATTCCTCTGAGGATAAGGGGATGGATGATTTCTACAAGAACCATGACAGACAAGGCAGACCCGAAAAGCCTGTGACATGGAAGTATGAAATCGTATGCAAGGATTGCGGTAAGGTTGTCGGCAGAAGACAGAAGTCTTGCAAGCTGACAATGTATCCACAGAGATATAGATGCGCATATTGCTATGGTAATCTTAAGGTTATCGCAAACTGATAGAGAGGAGAAACAAATGAGACCTCAGGACGTTGTAAGAAAGAACCGGGCATGGGATAGTAATAGAATGGAGAAGTTTGAAATCAACGGCAAGCTTGTTAAAACAAACTTCGGTGCGTACAACTATCCGTATTGGGATGGTAACGGCGGTGGCTATAGACGGATTTCTTTCCGAAAATCATACGGTGAGATCTTTGACGAACTTGTCGCATCAGGATACACATATATCAGATTCGTAGAAACGACTACTGCAATCCGTGGGTATCACGATGGTCACTATATGGCAGATAAAAGAATTATCAAATAGTTGTTGACATACTACCTGTTAGGTGGTATCATATAAGAGAAGTCAAGGACAGGGCTACATAAAGCCACTAAGAAAGGATATGACAAATGGAGAACAAGAAAAGACTTGCCAAAGCGTATTTGGCTGACAAAGGTATCAAGGTATTTCAGAAGGACATGGATGCCGTAGACAGATTTTATTCTACAGCCGTGAGACGCAATACTGGACATGGTACATACGATATTTTTAACCATAGAGAGATTTACGTAGTCTTTATGAAGGATGGCACACAGTACGAGATCCTGAGGGAAACGGTCGACAAGGACGGCAACTTCTCCACCAACTCGGCGAAGTTCATCACACGAAGCGTCAGAACGATTCCAGCCGAGTAGGAAGATTTGAAATCTAACTGGGGAGCATTGCGCTCCCCATATTGAAAAATAATACTGTATTTAGTTGGGTGCTTAAATGAAAGGAGTAACATTATGGCAAAAGTAATTGATGCAAACGCAACATACACAGGCGGTGGAATCTATATCTATACTGGACAGCTTGATGATGGAACATTTTTCATGACCAATACTGAGTATTTAGATTATATCATGGTTCTTGATGCAGATCCTGAAGAAAATTGGGATGACAACTGTGATGAGCAGTGGCAAAATGAACATATGGTGGTTGAGTATTGTGGATTTGAAGCAATTAAAATCACGAGGGAAGCATTACAATATATCATTTCTAACAATCCTAGAGGAAATTATTCCGTAGGAGAAATCGAATCGGAACTCAAGTCTCTTGAACCACAAGACGAGGAACTTGAGGGAAAGAAAGTGAGAATCGTGTTTGATGACGGAACAATTGCTGATATTACAGGCGAAATCGTGTTTACAGAAAACAATAGAATTCATATTGTTAGAACAACACGATAAATTGGAAAGGAGAAACATAATGACAACACAAGAGAAAGAACTTAGGGAACGAATGATGGCAGTTAAAGCGATGGAGTTTATGGCTCGTCAGGTTAATGATAAACAAGTGTTTAATATTTGGCTGATGGGTGGTGTTGCTGATGGGGATATCAATTACGGAGATTTAACTATATGCGATAACGTGGAAGAAGACCCGGCATACGAGTATGCATCAGATCCCGATACCTTTTCATATTTAATGGGGTGTTTTCTCAGAACGATGAAAGCCTCATATAAAAATGGTGGACTATGGTGCGGAGATATATTGAGTAACGAGTAATAACACCTGGCTGAAAAATCTGACCAGTAAAACAAGAAGTGATACATAGAAAGGGGTTTTATTTATGGCTTTTAAGGAACAGTGCGACATGGAATTTGTAATACCATTTGATGGAATTGTTGTGTATGACAAAGATGATATCAGATGGTGGATGGGAACAACGGAAGACGGTTTAAAGATTTTTATCAATAGGTACATTGACAGAAATGTAGGGTTGAGGGGCTTCAGAATCTTTAGAGGTGGCGAGTACGTTGAAACCGTTGGAGAATATATGAAGAGAGAAATGAACGAATAGTTGAACGAAGTCTTCGGATAACTCCGGGGACTTGGTTTAAAGATTCATAGGTTGTGCGGACATTGGCGGTGGAAGCATAACTTGCAACTATTAACAAACCCAAGTAACAAAGATAGGAGTGTATTTTTTATGGGCGAAAAAAGGTGGAACGACAACTTTGCTACAAACTATAACGAAAAAAGGAAACGAGATCCGTTATATAAATGCGATTACGATATTCTATACACGCAAAGCGTATTATGCGGATCACTGTCGGATATAGATTCAAATCCACTAAAGGCAGATGAGTACGGATACTATCATGTAACAAGTATATAAGCACGTTTAAGGGGGTAAGAATGGATTTTAAGGTTGGAGATGTAGTAGTAATCAGCGATGGCAAAAACACGGCTCTGGTGCGCATAGACGGCGTTAAGAGGGGACATTTAAGGGTTGGGGGTCTGCTCTTTGACTGGTGCGGAAATGAAGTTGATTCGACCTATGAGCGTTATAAAATTTATCCTTTAAAGGTGGAAGAAAATGAAAAATAGGTGTTGACAAAACACCTAATAAGTGGTATTCTATACTCACAGAGGAACAGCAAACCCAATACAGAGAGGAGTTAACAATGAAGAGAGTGACCGATATCAAAAACGAGATGGTAAACAAAGTCTTCACAGATGGCGAAATCGAATCTTTCATGTTCGATGCTGGATATATCCCCTTTGACAGCGATTTGTCGGATGGAGTAATTGCAGTCTTTACAGACAGCAAGAGGCTTGTGTATATCAAGGGGTTCAGAGATGTCGATGGTAACATTGAAGTCACTGATGTTACAAGCAATAACAACATCAATAACGGAGACCAGACAAAGGTCGAGCCGTTCCACACATACGAGGATCTTGAGGCTGTATTCAACTACTTCAAGGAACGTGGACAGTGGAATCACTGGTTGGCTTGCCGACTGATGGTTGGTCTCGGACGTAGAAGCGGAGACACGCTGAACCTCAGATGGTGTGACCTCTACAAAGATAAGGAATGCACAAAGTTTTATGACAGATGCATGAAACTTAAGGAAGAGAAGACTGGTAAGATTATTGCTCCGCACATCACAGAATACGTTCAGATGAGCGTAGAGGAGTATCTTAAAGCCACTGGGATTAATCCGTCTTCCAAGTATGTTCAGAAGATTTTTGAGGTCAAGACCCCTGCCGTCAGGGTTGCCGTTAAGAAAGCCGTTGAGGCAGTCGGCATTGAATATCCCATAAGTCTTCACAGTTTCCGCAAGACATACGGGAACTGGACGTACAAGATCCACCGCAATGAGGGAGTGTGCTTGGAAATCATCCGAGGGATGTTCGGTCATTCCGACACAGGAATTACTCGTCTGTACATTGACCAGACAAACGAGGATGCCAAAAGATACGCAAATGACTTATCCGAGTATCTTCTCAGAAAAGAAGATGGCACGGCAGTAGAAATCAACAACTCTCCCAATGTCACAATAAAGGCTGAGAGCCTTAGAGATATCCTGTCTCTTGTGTTTGATGCCGGAGTTAATGGCAAGGATAAGTTTGATACTATTAACACTATGATTACAAGGATTGAGAGAGAGGGGTTCTAAGCCCCTCAATCTCAGAGGGGACAATGGGTGACGTGATGAAAGTCAGAGAAGCAATCGAGAAGATAAGAATGTATGGCGGAACTAGTATCTATACGAATAATGGAACTGAAATCGTCCTGTTGAATCTCTGTAACAGCGAATGGGATTGTATCGGAAAAATCAAGAGGATTAACGGAAATAAAATTTACCGTGATATTTTCTGTCAGGTCAAACCGTCAAAACTGACACGGCATATGGAAGTAATTGAAAAGCACACGATGTATTTTCCAGACGGGAATGGGTACTCATATTTCGATGAGGACGAGTATGTAATCCCGGAACGTGATATGAATCTTTTTGTTTCTCTTAATGGCGGAATCGATGAGTATCAAACGGTATCAGTTCCTGCATATATGTATGATGATATGATGTGGGCGTTTTGTGATAAATATGAGGTGGAATAAATGAGACTCTGGCATAAATATCTAATCACGGCTTTACCTAGACGGCAACTTCTTGGTCAGTGGCGTGAGTGCTGTCTGATTGCAAAAAATATTGCGGAAAAAGGTACGCCAAATCATCTGCTTGTGAACAAAGTGATGGAATATCCAATTGGACATTTCTTTATATATTGCGAGTCAGTGTATGATGAGATGTGTTTTAGGGGATATAAATGCAATCCAAATAAAATAATGCAGTATGCTGATGCATTGGGGTTCGACCACACTGATATATATGGAATTTATTATCCCGATATTTTTAGCGATTGGCATGACAGAAGATACTTAAAACAATGTTTCTACAACCTACAGGAAAAGTATGACTGTGGCGGAATCAGCGAAAAAGAATGGGAAACGCTGAGAAGTAAATATCAGGATCTTATTTCAAGCGAGGAATGAGGAATATGGAGTTCAAAAGAACAAGAAAGGGAATCTACGAATCTGATAATGGAATGAGAATTGAGCGCCACTATTACGGTGGTGAAAAATGGTGGTATGTTTATACCGGGAGTGCGGTTTTTTGGCAAATCGTGTAGTTTAGAAAATGCAAAGAAACGTGCGGAGAAATTTGCAACGCAGAGGTGACGGAATGAGTATCGAAACATATTGGATGTTGCGTGGATGCCACTACCAGATCCGTGGAAAGGATAATAAATGAATGAAAAGACTCTTGCGTACTTTGGATTGTTTACCATTGCGGTGATCGGATACGTTCTTGGCACTGGAGTTATTGGAGTAGTTGTGGGCATTGATTCCGATGGAAATGATAACCTATTCCCATATGTCGCTTGGATAACTGGTGCAATTGCATATGGAGTAACGATGGTTATGCTGTGGAAATAATTTTATATAGGGAGAATGAAATATGGCTGAATATAAAGTGTATAAATACGGAATGCGCCTTAGAGGGTTTGCCCCAATGTGCCAGCCGATGAATGGTCTGGTGATGGCGAGTGGTAATGGTGATAAAAAATACTATAGTTATCTTTATTATAATAGGAAACTTACCGACAAGGAACTGAGAGACTACGAGTTGGATTTTATTGGCGAGGAAAAAAGAAAATGAAACTTAGTAGAACCTATATCGGAATGGTTGAAAGGTATATCAACAGTCGTAGGCAAGGATGCTTATTGGAATGTGACGGAATTGCGATTGCCAATAACAGTATAAGCCTTATCTTATTTACACCAGTTCTTAATGACGATGGCAGTGGAATTTCTCCTATTGATTTTACTGGAATTAAAGTTACAGAATATCCCCACTTCAAGAACAGGATCTGGAAATACATCATTGAGCCTTACTGGGAAGACAGAACAAAATCTTATAAGCCAATGCCAATTACTTTGTTTTTGGAGGATATCAAGGCTGACGCAAAAAATGTCCACGATGAACTTGATATCCCGGTAAGAACAAAACTGTATGATGAGGCAGTAACGAATGGAAGATTTAAAACAGATGTTGCGTTAAAGTATGGCGGAGATGACGGAATATGGCTTAACCCGGAACTCCTGTATGATGTGGCAAAATTGATTACCTCTAAAGGAAAAGCGGTTGACATTTGGATTCCCAATAACAAGAAACTGCCAGCCGTGGTTGTAGGGGAAAACAAATATGGAAGACACCTTGGTTTTGTATTGGGAACGATGAAAAATTATAAGGAAAACTGAGAAGTGATATATGGAGGTATTGCTTATGGAATGGATCGACCAAATGAAAATGGCGATGGAAACGCTTATCGATGCATGTAACAAAAATATGTATTTGGATGATTGTAGTAAGTGTCCATTTGATGATTACTGTACGGTGCTGGAGGTACATGGAATGGGTATGCCAGAAGAATGGAAAATCGAAGATTGACGTGCCGCTAGGTTCTCGGCGTGGGTGGTTCACGCAAGGGGGTTACTTCCCCCTAACGCTCTAAGCACGGTGGAAAGGATTTGCGCAGATCCTAATTTCCGAAAGCAGAATTGGGGGACAAGGAATAGTCCGTTAAATAGTATTGTATCAAAGCGCAAGATACGCCCATTCTGCGTGTAGTGGTGACGGCTAGAACCCGGAAACGTGATACACAATATTTAGAGGAGAATAAATATGTGGATTAAATGCAGTGAGAAGTTACCAAATGAAAACGGATTATATTTAATAGCCGAGAGATTTAATGGTCATGGTGGTATATATAGAATTGCAAGATTCATGAGAAATCTTGGAGATGTTATTGGATTAGAGGATCACGATGGAGAGTGTGGCTTTTATGAGTCAGACCCGGAGTGGGGTTCATACAAAGTAGAACCAGAAGTATGGCAACCAATAGAGAAATATGACATATAAAACACATCTCCTGGTTAGTGGAAAAATTTTAAAATAGTTGTTGACAAAGCACTTGTTAAGTGGTATTCTATAAGAGGGTTGAGAGAGGAACAAAAAAAAGAACTGTTCCAAAACTTGACCAACAGTAACACTAACAAAACATTTGTTCGAAAGAGGGGTTGACTTCAATATGACGTAGCGTTATCATATTTATACAAACAAAAAAGAGATACCACCCAGCAGAGTTGGCGGCTCGTAACTAGATGGCACTCTCAAACCCAAATAACAAAGAGGAGTGTACACGACACGTCCAATTTGTCTATCTCATTATAGACACATCCGACACAATCTGTCAAATACTTCCTTACTTATTATCAGCTTTTTATTTATAGGTTAACGAAAGGGGTTCTATGTCCGATTACCTTGAGTATTACTATGCCAATAACGGCGAAAAATTAAAGAAAATGGTGGATGGAATCATTATTAACTTCGGTGGAATCTACGATAAAGATAAAGATGATTTCTATTCTATCGGAAACGAGGTGTTCGTATCAGCCCTCAAAACCTATAAAGAGGGTAAACAATCTTTTGGCAGTTATCTTCGGAACTGTATTTCCAATAAGGTAAAAACGGAAATCAGTAGAAGAAATGCCACTAAAAGAAAAGCCGAAGTTGAGTCGCTTGATTGCGAGGAATCTCCTATTGATGTTGTGGATGACAAAGACTTTGAAGAGGAACTTCTCTCAGAGGAATCCGCAAGAGAAATGTTTGAGAGCCTCAGTAAGACTGGTCAAAAGATTATCAGCCTCAGGATTCAGAATAAATCTGATGTTGAAATCAGAGAGGAACTTGGGCTTACGAACCGTCAGTTCGAAGAAGAAATCAGAAAGGCACAGGCAAGAATTAAGAGTACATTGCCTGTAAAGAGAAAAACAATCTCAACAAATGAGAAGAATAATAAAGAGGGAAGAGAGGAGAAGACAATGAGTATTGCCCCCGATTATAGAGATGACTACCTTTCACTTGATTTGATTAAAGAAAAGATTGATGAGGGGGAATTGCTTATCAATCATCCTAATCAGAGGAACGATTGGGCTTGGAGCAATGATGATATCAGCACTCTGATTGCGACTAATCTGCACGGATTCCGTATTAATCCTATTATCGTTTGTGAAGAAACAATGGATGATGGATCTCTCCTTAATTGGATTGTGGATGGTAAACAGAGGGTAACGGCTATGATTAACTTCGCTTATCCCTCAGAATACGGTAAGCCTTTCAAGATTTCCAAGAAGACTGAGTACGCCGAAATCCCTTATCAGACAAAGGTGACCGATGAGAACGGCAACATTGTCAGGGATGAGGTTGGTAGACCAGTCCTTGAGACAAAGGTGTTTGATATTCGTAACAAGACTTTTGCCGAGTTCCCGGAAGAACTTCAGAGAAGATTCAAATCTTATGTATTCACGGTCACACGTTATGTCAATTGTGATTGCGATATGATTTCTTATCACATTCGCCGTTACAACAAGGGTAAGGCGATGAATGGAACAGAAAAGGCTACAACATATCTCAATGTTAGGAATGCGGCTCTCTGCAAGAAAGTTGCTTGCAACAAATTCTTTGATGAAGTTCCGTTTAGCGCAAAGGGAATCAAGGGTGGAAGCGCTTGCAAGTGCGTCATGGATTCTATCTTTGTAATTAACTACAGAGATAATTGGGTAAAAGACCTCAACAAGATGTACACATTTTACAACGAGAATGGTGACCCCTCTGACTTCGACCTCATCGATGAGTACCTGACAAGGATCAGCGATGTTATTGATGAGGAAGTTGCGGAACTGTTTACCCCCAAGGATGCTCACCTCTTTATCGGAATCTTCCATTCGTTTGTTGAGAGCGGAAAAGAAGACTGGGAGTTCAACGAATTCTTGCATGACTTCATTGATGGCATGAGGAATAAGAAAGTTGGAGATATCACATTTGACGATATCGAGGTTGAGGGTGATAAGCCCGGAAGTAAGAACAGATCCACAAGAGATAGATTCTACATCGTAACTAAGATGGAGATTCTTGAGGAACTTCTCGATGAATGGTGTGGAAAGGGTGTAGCCGCATGAAAATGCGGTAAACCCACACCAAAAATCAGAAGTAATATATGGAGTAGTTGTAACAGGCAGTGTTAATTCAGCCTATTGAACACACTGGAAAAACCGTGGATCAGTGACAAGATATGGCGAACGTGTCACCTATTCCACGCAATGTGTTGTAACTGTTTGGACGCATGATTAATTAAAGGAGAGTGGATGCTAAACAAAAACAACGAGAGGGAACTCGCATATGTCGTCATTATCGATGATATCACGCCGATTGATGGTTATGATCGAGTGGAATTGGCACATGTCGGTGGATGGACAATCGTAGTCGGTAAAGGAGAATTTAAAAAGGGAAATCCTGCAATCTACTTTGAGATTGATTCCAAACTTCCAGAGGTTAAACCGTTTACTGATATGGAATTCCTCGCTAAGAAGCATTACAAAATCAAAACACAGAAAATGTGTAAGTCGATTTCACAGGGACTCCTGATGAGTGCTAAGAATTTTGGGTGGAGCAATGGTGTTGAGGGGAACAGAGTTTTCATTGATGACTCTGATGGAACTAGCCATTACGCAGATGATGAATCACGATTTCTTACTAACAAACTTGGTGTCACCTATGCGGTGACGGAAGATAATTATCGCAAGTCAAATAAAGGCGTTGACAAGTACAGTAAAATGGCGAAACGTCACGGAAAACTGTTTTCCAAAATGCCGTTTAGGTGGCTGATGAGAAGAGAATGGGGACGCAAGTTGCTGTTCATATTCTTCGGGAAGAAGAAAGATAGCAGAGGATTTCCGTCTTGGGTTGTGAAGACAGACGAGGAACGCATACAGAATTGCAGTTGGATCTTGAGCGACAAAGAACCATTTATCGCAACGGAGAAAATTGATGGAACATCAACAACATTTACCCTCAAGAGAGGAACTGGTCTGTTTGCAAATGATGAGTTCTATGTTTGTTCACGGAATGTGTGCTTTGACAAACCTGATGCTACGTGTTTCTACGAAAAGAACGTATACATCGAGATGGCTGAAAAGTATGGAATTGAAGACAAGATGAGGGAATTGTTGCACGATGAGTTCACAGATTGCGAGTGGGTTACCATTCAAGGCGAAACATATGGCACTGGAATTCAAAAACGTGATTACTCCATCAACGAACACAACTTTATGGCATTCAATTTTATTACATCGCAAGACGGCAGATGGAACACGCTTGAGATGAGGGATCTGCTTGAAAAGGAATATGGCATTCCATGTGTACCAGTTGTAGATGAGTCTTATACTCTTCCAGATACGGTCGATGAGTTACTTGAATATGCTACTGGGGCATCTGTTATAGACGGAAAAATGCGAGAGGGAATTGTCTTCAGAAGCCTCGATGGAAAGAAGTCATTCAAGGCGGTTTCAAATGAGTATCTCATGAAATTTCATCAGTAAGTGAGGTGATGCTATGAACCCAGTTTTTGTTTTACTGGTAATACTGTGTGGAGTGCTGTTGTGGTTTTTGTTAAACTCACTGTTCCCATTAATAGGGAAATATGTGTGCGGTCTTATAGAAGAAACTAAATTTAATATTACAAAGGAAGATGAGGAAGACGAGGAATGAAAGGATTTGTAGGAAGTATTGTAACTGGCGTTGTAATTGTAATGATTATCATTTGTGGATTTGCTTGCACAGAGCGTGTCCCGGCTGGATATGTCGGGGTTGTCTATAACATGAGCGGTGGTGTAACAGGCGAGACGCTTAATCAGGGTTGGCACATTGTATCACCCACTAAGAATGTAACACTCTATTCGATAGGAATCGAGCAGAGTTATCTCACATCTGACAGTAAGGGTGATTCCAAGGAAGACGAAAGTTTTTCGACACCGACTGCCGATGGAAAGTCGTTAACTGTGGATCTTGAGTTTTCTTACAAATACGATGTCAATCGTGTGACGGATGTATTTACACAGTTTAAAGGTGCTTCTGGTAAAGAGGTTAAAGATATTTTTATCAAGCCTAAGATGATTGCTTGGACACAGGAAGTTACTGCTAAATATCCAGTCACGGATGTGTTTGGCGATAAGAGACAGGAACTCAATGAGGCACTTGATACTTATTTAAAGGAAAAGTTTGACAAGTACGGAATTGTAATCGACACCGTAAACTTTACCAACATCTCAACAGATCCTGAGACTCAGGAAGCAATTCAGAAGAAGGTAAATGCGCAACAGGAACTTGAGTTGGCAAAGATTCAGAAGCAGACAGCAAAGGTTGATGCAGAAAAGGAAAAGGAAGTTGCTCAGATTAATGCCGAGAAAGCAAAGATTGAAGCACAGGGCAAGGCTGATGCGGAACTGATTAAGGCAAATGCTGAGGCGGAAGCAAATAAGAAAATTGCGGAGTCACTCACAGATAAACTTATCGAGAAGTCAAAGTATGACAAATGGAACGGAGAACTTCCTTACATTGAGGGAGGCGCAACTCCAATTGTGAATATCCCGATGGAAAATGAAGAGTAAAAGCAGAAGTAATATATAGGAAAACCACAACAGAGCAAAGGAGAAAAATAATATTGGGAACTACAAGTGAGAAAGTTACGTTGGATGATTTGTTGGAAGTTATTAATGCCCTTGATGACATTTTTAAGAACGACGAGTCCAAGAATCAGAACGAAGAGACAGGCGTTGAGACAAAGAGTTTGGAAGAAGAATTCACTTCAGCCGAAAGGGATGCTTTTGACAGGGCGTTTAATAGAAGACATATCTGGAAAGCATTCGCCGATGCGGTTGCTGCAGTGATGATTATCTCATCAATGACAGGAATTGATCTTGATAAAACGCTTGACCTGTTTGTCGAAAAGATGAGGGACGAAATTCACTCCGAGAACACAAAAGCAATGATGGAAATCGGTGACGACATCATTAAGATTTTTAATCTTCTTAATGGAAAGGATGCGTAATAACAAAGAATGTTTTTAATGATGTAAGAATTAAATTCTGCACGTCAAATGGATAAATTAAAGACCGTGGTGGTGGAAAAGAGTAGACACAGACTACAGGAAATGCGAGGTAGTATCGGGCTTACACAAATTCTCGCAGAGCCATGCAAGGTGACAGTAATTCAAATCCTTGCCCACGGAATTAAGAGCGGACTTGTTTGGTGTTAGTCGGGGCGGTACGTGAAAATCATCACCCTGTATGTGACAGGAAGTAGCGGAAAACATCAAACTAATAAAAACTGGTGGGCTTAAATTGGGTGATGACCGATGAATCCACCACGGAGATTTGTGAACGTTTGGAATCTCATTTTGCGCCCATATCCCAATTGGCAGAGGAAAACGGCTTAAACCCGTTTCAGTCTGGATTCGAATTCCAGTGGGCGCACTAGACTTTGTGACGGAATTGGCAGACGTTAAGTAGAGGTCAGAGATAAGGAGCGAGTGATAAGTGGGTCTGACCGTGTAGGTTCGAATCCTACCAAAGTCTATTGAAAGGACAATGATGATGGGTGGCATCTGAGTCCAGTCTTTACATTTGTATACCTCCTTTTTGAAATGGTAAATTGTATCTCCACCCAAACAACTGGATGTAGCCTAATGGTAAGGCACTGCATTTGGGATGCAGGGATTGCGAGTTCGAATCTCGCCATTCAGACTCTGTACAGAATTTGTGTTAGTTGCAAATAACACAGACGGACATATTGATAGATAGAAGTAAGGGTAAGATTACATAGTGCTTGAGCGGTGGGGACGGAATAGCTAACCGTCATGCAACTTCAAAGGGTAGATGTGTTCGATAAGCAATATGGTGTAAAGGATAGCACACCGGGGGGGCGTACCCGGGGGTCGTGGTTCAATTCCTCGTATTGCAAGCCGTCAGTAAAGACGTAAATATCCATCGGGCGATAGTGAGAGTGATGTAAAAGCGCCGTTAAAGGAAAACGTTAAAACTCTTCTGTGGAATTCTAGATTCTTCCACAGGATAAACCGTCTAATAAGATAAGTCGTAGGGCACGGAGCTACGGCATTTGGGGAGTTGGCGCAACTGGTCGGCGCAGTGGTCTTATAAACCAAAGGTTGGGAGTTCAAGTCTCCCACTCCCTATTGGGGATGTAGTTCAGTTGGTTAGAACATCGTAGTTGTGTACAGACTATATCGTGCGCACGGTAGCTTGTTAAGCCGAAGACGCTGGTTCGAACCCAGCCACGCCCCGTTTGTCGTGTGGCGGAATACAGACGCAGAGGGTAGATGCTCGTATCCCATAAATGTGGTAAGTGAAACAGGTGTCGGGAGCATCGTGTTGGGTGTGAGTCCCAACCACGGCAATATAGCCCTTTCGCCAAGTGGTAAGGCACAGCACTTTGACTGCTGTATGCGATGGTTCAAATCCATCAAGGGCTGTTAAAAGGAGAATACATATGAATAATAACGAGTTGTTTAAATATTTTGGGACAAAAATAATTGTTAAATGGGAGCATGAGGTTGGAGAACCAAAGCGAAAACATAAGAAGAAACGTATTGCAAAGAAGTGGTTGAAGCGATATGGAGTTTGGGAAGAATGGGAATGGGCTTGTCCTAAAGGTCAAGTAATATATGTTGATGGAACTTTATATGTTTCAAGACGAATGTATATACGGATGAAACAATATGCAAGCCAACCTCACCCACCAAAGTTCAAAGTCGCACATCATGGAAATAATTTTTAGAGGAATTATATATGACATTTGAAGAAAGAATTTATGGCATGTTTGACAGCATTTGGGACTGTGAGATTGATCACCCAGTGTTTCAAGACACAGTTGGTGAATTAATGGAAGCAGTTATACAGGCTTATCACACTACACAAGACCAAGGCACAGATTTAATTTGTGTGGGTGATGTGCTTGATCTGATAAATAATACACACTCTATTGGTGGGTTCAGTGATTATAGTTTTTACTCATCGTTGTTTGACAACGTTGATAGTTTACGCACAACCACATCAGAAATTACCCATTGTAAAGATTGTAAGCACTGTATTCGTGAAGATATAGAAGAACATACACCATATGGATACAATACTTGCTTTCATGCTTTTTGTGATAAGCATTGGGACAAGGAGCAAGGCGAATTCATAGACGTAAAACTTGATGATTATTGTAGTTTTGCGGAGAGGAGAGAGAATGGGTGAATTAATAAGTAAACAGAGTGCTTCGAATGCGCTTGAAAAATGCCGTAAGCACTGTTGCAGAGAAGATGAAGTTGGTGATAGATGGATTCACTATGAAACCGCATTAAATGAAATTGAAAGTATACCGTCCGCACAACCTGAAATCATACGGTGTAAGGACTGCAAGCACTATGAATACGGGATTTGTAAGAAAGCAGGGTTGTGTGTTAACAAATCGCCGAATGGTTTCTGCGATTGGGGAGAGAGGAGAGAGGTGACAACATGAAAACACCAAAATACCTTTATTTCCGAGTCAAAACAGTTAATCACGGCACTGATCTTGACATTGAAGATGCAAGCGATGTTGATGTGGTGGAAGTGGTACGGTGTAAAGATTGCAAAAGTTATCAATTAAAACACCATTATTGTTTATTTCATAGGAGTGAGTTCTGCGTTGATGATTTTTGCAGTTATGCGGAGAGGAGAGAAGATTGAAACTTACCAAGAAACAGGCGTTAGAGTTGCACAGGCAGATGTGGATGGATATGATGAATGAACTCGGAGACAGTCCGCCTTTAGCAGAAAGAATCAATTTTAAAAAATGGTGGTGTAATGGACACTTTCCCGATGAGAGAATAGAATGTTTTTGTTTTCTCTGTGAATACACCAAACAATATGGCGAATACTGTTGCGATCACTGCCCCATTAAGTGGGATGACAATTACGATGATGATAGTTGCGGCGGAATAGGTGTGAATTATGAATGTTCTCCCATATCAACAATATTGACATTACCTGAAAGAGATGGCGTGTAATGGAAGAGTTGATAAGTAAACAACAGGCGATTGATGCAATAAACAGCCATTTCGGATTCAACATCGAGGAAGAATATGGGAGTGCAGTACAAGAAGTAATTAACGGCTTACCGTCCGCACAGCTTGGCACGGATTGCATAAGCAGACGGGTGGCGATTAATATTGTGACATTTGAGTGTGGTGAATGGACTGGTCTCGCAAAAGAAATATGTAAACAAATAAAGCAGTTGCCGTCCGCACAGCCAGAGATTATCAGGTGCAAGGATTGTAAACAATTTCGCAGATGGATTGATACAGATATATGCTTTTGCGACATTACAGAAGCTGAAATGTCAGATAGTGATTTTTGCAGTAAAGCAGAAAGGCGGGAAGAATGATGTTTAATATCCAACCTGTCAAACCGATTTTTCCAAAAAATGAAAAAGAAAAGCGAGATTTAGAGTTATGGAATGCAATTACAACAGCAATTCATTTATGCGGATTAAATGGAGAAGATGTAACAGCGATGGGTTTAGAAACGCTGAGGCAACTTGGAAGATATGATTTACTTCCGCCATGTGAGAGGAGAACCAATGAATGACTTAATCAGCAGACAACAGACGATAAAGGACGTAGAATCATGGGTTGCGTTGCGGTAGATGAGCACGAAAAGCATCTGCAAAAGAATGTCGTTGAATGGCTCAAAGAGTTTCCGTCTGCCGAGCATGGCACGAACTTGGCAGAGGTTGGCACGGACTGTATAAGCAGACAGGCGGCGATAAAAGCCACATGGCAAGATACAGGTTACACAGACCCGTTTAACGTGATGACGGCTATCAGGGACAGGATTGAGCAGTTACCGTCCGTAGAGCCTCAGATAATACGATGCAAGGATTGTAAACATCATTTGACGCACAAATGCATGGATAGTATGCCAATTGAAAGATGTGATTTGGAACAAACATTTTATGATGCGGAAGTTGATTATTGTAGCCTTGCAGAGAGGAGAGAAGATGGATGACTTAATTAGTAGACAGGATGCGGTAATCCAATTGTCGCACAATAAAACTGGCGATGATGACTGCGATGTAATTATCCAAAGAGATATTGAGACAATCAAACAGTTGCCGTCCGCATTGCCTCGATGGATACCATGCAGTGAGCGATTGCCTGACAAAAAAGAAAAAACATATTGGGTTTGTCTTGAAGGTTGTGGGCAGTGCCAATGCAGATGGACAAATGATATGTACGGTTTAGGCACTAATGAGTGGAGCAAATGGGGATGGCACATAATGGATAAACCACAGTACAGCACTATTGTTGCATGGATGCCGCTGCCTAAGTCTTATAAAGGAGAGAAAGAATGAGATTGATTGATGCTGATACGCTACACATTGCCATCATTGAAAAAGGGCAGGCGAATGAGAGAGGCAAATATATCGTCGGTGATATTTGGGAACTGACAGGGGCAGAAATCGGAGAAGTCATTGATTCTCAGCCTACAATCAATCCTGAACAGCACTGGATACCAGTGACGGAGAGACTTCCAGATAATAGTAGAAATGTACTTATCACAAGCAGAGGTGGTGTATCTATGGCATGGTATAACGGATCTTATTTTGAAAAAGGAGCGAATACTCATCACAGGAAGATGCAGACAGTAACGGCGTGGTGCGAACTTCCCGAACCTTACAAGGGGGTGACTGAATGAATATCGAGCAAGAGAAAATGATTGTTGAGTCATTGCATAGCCTTTACCCAATGCAGAGATTTGAGGAAGATGCGATTAAGGCTGTTCTCGACGCATTGCCTCGATGGATACCGTGCAGTGAGAGACTTCCGGAATGCGAACAAGAAGTGCTGATTTGCACAAGGAAGAAAGTTTATGGCAGTCGGAAAACTGGATTAGAGTGGATTGAAAAGCCAATTATTACGCCTGCGCTTTATGAAGATGGCACAATGTTAGAGATTGATTCTAAATGGCGATGGGAAGACATCGACTATGCAGGATGGAATGATGAAGAGGATTGCGGAATTATCCCAGAAGGATGGTGGGAGAACCGCCACTTCAATCCTGACGAAGTTTATAACAATCCAGTAGACAGAGAGGTCATCGCATGGATGCCACTGCCAGAACCGTTTAATGGAGTGACAAAATGAGCGAATACGTGATAGGAACGCTGATCTTTTGGGGAGTAGTGCTATTTGGTGTGTGGTTTTTGAGGTGACAAACATGAGCATATTAATAAAAGACATGAACATTCCAAGTAGTTGTAGTGATTGTCCTCTAAATTATGACATGATGTCGTGTATCATAACGGGAACAAGATGGTGGTCAGACAGAATAATGCTTATGAACTTCGATTGCGACAAGGAGAGGTTATATGATTGTCCGTTAATTGAAGTTCCTACTACGCATGGACGATTGGGGGATTTGGATAAATTAAAAGAACAGATAAAAATATCATGTGAAGATGCCTGCATGGGTAATCTATGGAAACAAGGCATGATGTATGCTTGTGGTTTAATTGATACAATTCCGACAATAGTTAAAGAAGAGGTTGGGAAATGAGTGTATATCATATAGAGGGATGGTTTGAGGGGGATATTGAAGCTAATTCAATTGAAGAGGCGAAGGGCGCTTTTGACCCAATGGATATTGAAGATATAGATATCCGAATTGTTTATGAGGTAGAAGAAGAGTGAGTTTTTTTATTAAAGGTATGGAGATACCGAGACGGTGCGGATTGTGTCCATGCTTCCACGCTGAACATCCGATGTATTGTCAAGCGGTCAAAGCCGATAAAGAGAAAAGGATAGTAGCGCCGTATGGACTACCAAGACCAGATTGGTGTCCGCTTGTTGAGATACCAACGCCACATGGTGATTTGGTAGACAGAGATAAGCTAATGATAGATGTAATAGATAGCGACCTTGACCATCTACAAAGGGATGATTGGAGAGAGGTGATTCAAATTATTAGCGATGCACCCACAGTAATCAAGGAGAATAAATGACAACTAGACAACTTAATGTTGGTGATTGGTTCTGGGAATACAATAATGGCGTAGGATATAAGCGCAAGGCGCATTCTACACTCCATGTAGAGTATTTCTGGAAAGGTTACGGCACAAGAGCATTTTTTACGGTGGAAGAACTGCTTGCGAAATATCCAAATGCAGAGGTGACAGAATGACAGGATCAATTATCGCTATGATGTTTCTCATGTTTTTCCAAATGTGGGAAATGAATTGCAACCTTAGACAAATCGCAAAAGAAATCAATCTCTTGCGCAAGAACAGAACCGATATGTGAGGATATACCGCACATAGACGATAAAGCAGAGGTGACAGAATGATACATCACTATATTACGTGGTATTACGAGGGCGGTACTAAATACGCAGAGGCATGGATACAGATTGACTTTATATGGTTACACATTTGCTTGTCTCGGAAAAAGATAAAGGTATGAAAGAGGTGAGCAAATGAACAATCAATGCCTCAACTGCAAAATCCGTAAATGGTGCTACGAGTCTGAACCAGAAGAGGATTGGACTTGCGAACATTTCAAATCAGATAACGATTATGTGGACTTTCTGGACGAATGCAGACCAGAAGAGGAAAAACAACAACTGCTAGGATACAATGTCAGATAAAGCAGAGGTGACAGGATGATTATACAAACCACAGGACACACGGATGATTTAAAAAGATGTCCTTTTTGCGGAGCAAATCCAAGAACTGAAGTGGCAGTAACTCAAATGGGTGGTGGAGAAGACCATATTGATTTTTCAATTCGTTGCTCAGATTGTGGAATTTCAAAAACAGTAAGATTAAAAATTCATAAATTTGTTAACTTTATAGATATTGATAAAGCAGAAGAGCAAGTTATTAATGAATGGAACAAAAGAGAGGGGGAAGAATGAGTAAGAAAAAACATAAAGAGAAAGTAAGAATCTATTATAAAAAAGGTGGAAAAGAAATTATTCCTCAGAGATTTTGGGACGATTATGAATACATAGATAACAAGTTTGTGTTAAAGAAAAACGAACGATGGATTGGCATTTACAACATGGACGACATTACATGTATCGAGGTATGGTGATCATATGAAAATAACAATCGACATTCCCAAAGAGTTTGAAGAGCATTATAAGAAAGATAGATTTAGAGACTCGCTTTTGAGATTAAAATGTGATACGCATTTGCTTGCAGGAAATTATGAACAAGAAGTTGCGGACATGTTGGTAAAGGCGTTTGAGAATACGCCTACCGCAAAAAAGATTAGAAAGGGCGGTGTTCTTTTATACTATGTCTGTAGCGAATGCGGAGACATTGTCTTAGATGACTATATTTACTGTTCCAAATGTGGCGCTTATTTTGAAAACGAAGAGCCATCAAATCAAATAATCCATTGCAAAGACTGTGTGTATTATTACAACACAGATCCTGAACAAATCCCTACATCAAATATTATTTGTAAACAAATGCACGAAGATGATTTCTGTAGTTACGCAAAGGAGATAGACAATGCGTAGTTTGGTCGTGTTTTTGACAGTTCTTTCTTTAGTTGGTTTTTTGTTATTACTTTGGACGTTTATTGAATATTTGGACTGGAGCAGTGGTATCAGCAGCACAGCGCTAAGATTAACATTTAACGCTTTTGAAAAATTGTATGCATTAAACTCATCAAAATGGAAATTCTTTTCAAACTACGTTGTATATTATCCAAATGGCGACACAGATAATGAAACAATGGTAATCGAGTTTCTACATTTTCACGATGTAGTAAGATATAAATTTTTCCGGGATAGATTGGAAGCCAATAAAGAAGAACTTGAAAGAATAAGAAAAGAAAAAGAGTTTCTTAGATATATTCAGAATGATATCAACACATACAGGGAAGAAAATTTGGCAGAAATGAAAAGGGTTTTGCAGAAGTAAATAGTGGGGGTGATGATTGTGACGGTTGCGCAACTTGTGATTGCAAATGGATTAGACAAAGAAATTAGGCGTATCAAGGGTATGGTTGTTGACTTGGAAGATGTTGTACGTGATTTAAAAGCGTATGAGCAGGATAAAGGTCACAAATCTACACCTATTCGTATTGAAGTTGGTTGTGGATACAAGCAAACACCGCCAATAAATCTAATGAGTCTTATTTCTTTTTTAGAGGAACAAAAGACTAAATACGAGGAAGCGGTAGATGTGTTGAATGAGGATTTTTCTAAATTATGAGCAATAAGTTTGGTTCTATTCTTTTTAAACCGACATGTTCCAATTGTGGAAAAGTAATACATCGAGATGTTAAATATCGGTCTGGTATTGATTATGATGGAATAATACCAAATGCATGTCCATATTGCGGTTGTTATTTTGAAACAATCAAAGTACCGTATGCGACTAATAGTTGTCATTTTACATATAGTGAGGACATTTACGAAATTAAAAAGGGGGATATATGAGAGACCTTAACAGACTTGATATATTTTATGACGAGGTTAAGAAAATTCATAAGGTAAGTTTCCCGGACTGGAGATTTGGGCAGTTGATTAGCAACTTCTTTAATTGGTTATTTCATGAAAAGGGAAAAGATTGTTTTTACCCCGAGGAAGAGGATATACTTGGATATTTAAAAGAATATGCAAATGAGAATTCGCCATATTGTAGGGAGTGGCGATGTTGAATATAGGAATTATTGATGCGGATCTGATTGGCGCAAAGAAGCATAGATTTCCCAATCTTGCCTCAATGAAAATCAGTGCGTATAACAAAAATCTTGGTAATGATGTGAAGTTGATAACGACGTATGATGAGGACTTTAGTGAATATGATGATATATATTTGTCAAAAGTATTTACTGCTACAGAAGTTCCTCAAAATGTTATTGAACTACCAAATATCCATTACGGCGGTACTGATTTTTTTTCTGAGA